>Ga0105044_10003274_pt1 | contig 22187 bp, 16 predicted proteins | sample MAT01_FD_78092 | JGI IMG/M metagenome (GOLD analysis project Ga0105044, IMG submission 78092) | Freshwater microbial communities from Lake Fryxell liftoff mats and glacier meltwater in Antarctica - MAT-01 | ecosystem: Environmental > Aquatic > Freshwater > Ice > Liftoff microbial mat | place...
AAGCGATTCTCGGTTCGAGACGCTAAGCGATTCTCGGTTCGAGACGCTAAGCGATCGCGCCGATACACCGCCTGATAGCTTTGGAGAATCGCCACCGCCTGGTGCAACTGCTCAGGGGTAGGGGCATAGGTAGCGGTCAGGAGTTGGCACAGCCGCGATGCCGTTAAACTATTCAGCAAACTCCAATCACTGTCAAAATAAACACCGTGCTCTTGGAAAAATAGATTGAGGCCGCGATCCGACAAAACGAGGCGCTTCGTCCAGGTATTGAGTTGGGCTTTGTCAGGGTTAAAGGTGCGCAAAACTTTACCCGCCAGCGTCGGATCCTGTTGGAGCGATGGCGTGCTCGGGCGTTGCCGCAGCGGATCGGCATCGGTCAATACAAACAGCAGGAGGTCTTCGAGGCGAGAAAGCCCCGCATTGCGCCCAAACCTTGCCAGCAAGTCTTTGCAAGTGCGATCGATTTCCTGGGAAATGACGCAGCGCAAACATCCCTCGGCCAGTCGTGCTAGGGATACTGAGGGCTCAGGAGATTGAAAGGATGTACTAGAAGAGGGCTGGAGGGATGGATCGGAGAATGTCGGTCGGGACGCCTTAGACGAGCCGACAGACGACCCGGCCAGAAATTCTGTGGATGGCAGCGCCGCTTGCGCCCAAGTCAACAACTGCCGCTGTACCACTGCATCCGGAGGGGCTGTTTCGTCATACCCCGGAAAGTGCTCGTCAAGGCAAGCGCGGCAGAGGGGCACCTCCTCGACCTGCCGAGTTCCTTTCATCGTCAGGCGCACAAACCGCCAATAGCGCCACGGATTTTTCATGACGGACTCTCCAGCTATCCCCCCAAGGGGTACCATTCTCCTGAAAAAATAAAGCCTGCCCAGGGATAGGAAGGGCTAACGAGCTACGACCCAGCCATTCACCCAGCACCCCGGAAAAGCCGCGCTGCAGCCGTTCCGGTATAGCCCTTCCGCCTAACGATGAAGCTCAACGGCGGCAGATCATCTTTGCAGCACCACCCATAGATCCTATCCGTTCAGGATGGTGCAGGTCAGGATGGTGCAGGGTTCGGTGGCAACCACTGCTCTTGTCTATCGTAGAGGATTGACATACTCACCGTGCTGAAGCAGCGGTGATTCTTGACAGCTCAACGGGCTGCGCTACCGAAGTAGTCTTACCTGCCCTCCCTGTCCGTTTAGAGTCTCCCAATGCCCTATGGCGACTTTTCTGTTTTATGCACAAGCAAAATACTTGTTGTCTTTAAGGTTGCAGTTAAGCAATTGCCTCTCCGAACTGTCTAGGTGCGCTCTCATCATGGCTGTTTCAATGCGTCTTGAGCCTATAGACGTCCCTATTTTAATCAAAAGCCGTCTTAAAAGACAGGGTTTTAGACCCAATTTTTCGATAAGCTCTGATATTCGGGCAAGGGGAGGTCAGCCAGCTCTTTTCATTCTTGAGCAGCAGCCCTTAAGAAAAGTCCTTAATAGAGCGTTAATCCAATAGTAAACAGTGGTTTAACTCGCAATGCTCTACTGAAATATGGAATAGCATCGCGCTATTTTCAATCTTTTGAATGTCCAACCTCGAATCTGCAAGGCCAGAAATTCAGAGCCAGAGATTCAAGTTCAGGCATTCAAAGCTCAAAGATTTAAGGCTCAAAGATTTAAGCTCTGTTCCCTAACCTTATTCGCCTGGAAGGACACTGTTGTGACTCGTTCTGATCATTCTCGTTCGACCTCGCCCCTGCGACTTTCTCGCCGCACCTTCCTAAGCCTCAGTGCGACGGGTTTTGGAGCCGCTATTTTGGGATCTTGTACTCAGCAATCTCCGACTCCGACCGCGTCAACAACAACCTCTGCTGCTAGTGCGTCTCCTGGGGCGGCATTGCCTACCTCTGCCGCCGAAGCGGGTGGGATGGAAGCCTTGATCGAAGCAGCGAAGGCTGAGGGGGAGCTTTCGGTCATCGCCTTGCCCGATGATTGGGCTAATTATAAGGAGATGAAGGCTAGCTTTTTGCAGAAGTATCCGTTCATCAAGCTCAATGACTTGAACCCCGATGCGGGGTCTGCTGATGAAATCGAAGCCGTCAAAGCGAACAAGGGCAATATGGGACCTCAAAACCCAGATGTGCTAGATGTAGCCTTTCAGTTTGGGGCATCGGCGAAGGCAGAAGGGCTATTGCAGCCCTACAAAGTTGCCACTTGGGATTCGATCCCCGAGCCATTGAAAGACCCAGAAGGCTTTTGGTACGGCGATTACTACGGAGTCATGGCCTTTGAAGTCAATACCCAAGTGGTGCAAAACGTGCCTCAAGATTGGGCTGACTTGCTTAAGGAAGAATATCGGGGGCAAATTGCGCTGGCGGGTGATCCTCGGAAGTCTGGGCAAGCGATTAATGCGGTGTGGGCAGCGGCGTTGGGAAGTGGTGGCTCTTTAGATGATGCGACGGCAGGGCTGGAATTCTTCAAGCAGTTAAGTGAATCGGGTAACTTGATCCCGGTGATTGCGAAGCCCGCCACGATCGCCAAAGGTGAAACCCCCATTTCTCTCCGATGGGATTACAACGCCTTGGCCAATCGCGATGCCACCGCTGGCAACCCAGAAATTGCCGTCATTATTCCCAAAACCGGCTTGTTAGCTGGGGTATATGCCCAGGCGATCAACGCCTTTGCGCCGCGCCCCCATGCGGCGCGGTTGTGGATGGAGCACCTTTACTCTGACGAAGGGCAACTGATCTGGCTGAAGGGCTATTCGCGTCCGGTGCGATTTGATGCCATGGTCTCTAGCAACGCCATTCCGCAGGATCTGCTGGCAAAATTGCCGGCGGCCAACTACGAAAATGCAGCGTTCCCCAATGCGGAGCAAATCACCGCTGCCAGCGATACCATTACCCAAACTTGGGACAGTGTTGTCGGCGCGGATGTGCAGTAGTTTGAGGGATTAGCTTGAAGGGCTAGCGGCTGGGTTCACCAGAACCCAACCGCTAGCAATGAGGGAGCGTCCTTTTTGGGATAGGATGCCTAAGAAAGTTAGCTCTGGTGTTTTTGAGGGGTTGGGATCAGGCAGAAAACCTGATCAGCCCAGGGTTTATGGGGATTTTGCGTGTGACTGTTGTTGATTCGCGGCCATTGATGGTGAAACCGAATGAACCGGGAGGGCGATCGCCCTTCCGGTTTTCCTGGGATTGGTTGGGCGTGCTGCCTTTCTTTGGTTTTGCTGTTGCCTTTTTGCTGATCCCCGCGACTTCCATTGTGATCCGCAGCTTCCAAGACAATGCTGGCAGCTTCACCTTCCAAAATATTTTGGATCTGCGGCAGCAAAGTATCTTAGCGGCCTATTCCGTTAGCATTCGCTTGAGTTTGATGACGGCAATCGTAGGTGGGCTGTTTGGTTTTTTGATGGCCTATGCCATTACCGTGGGGGATGCGCCCAAGTGGGTGCGATCGCTCCTCCTCACCTTCTCAGGGGTTGCCTCCAACTTTGCAGGCGTGCCCCTCGCCTTTGCGTTTATCGCAACCCTCGGGCGGCTGGGGATGGTTTCGGGTTGGCTCAAGGCATTGGGCTGGGATATTTACGCCCAAGGCTTTAACCTGTATACCTTCTGGGGTTTGAGTTTTACCTACCTCTACTTCCAAATGCCGCTGATGGTGTTGATTATCACCCCGGCGTTGGATGGGCTGAAGCGAGAATGGCGAGAAGCCTCCGAAAGCCTAGGGGCAACGACCTTTGAATATTGGCGCTATGTGGCGCTGCCGATTTTAATGCCGTCTTTACTGGGCACCATGATTTTGCTCTTTGGCAATGCCTTTGGTGCCTATGCCACCGCCTACGCGCTCACGGGCGGACGCATTAACCTCGTCTCGATTTTAATTGGGGCGCAGATCAGTGGGGATGCTCTCCAAAATCCGGGGTTGGGCAATGCCTTGGCCTTGGGAATGGTGGCTGTTATGGCTGTGTCGATCGCGGCCTATACCTGGCTGCAACAACGTACCTCTCGATGGATCGGGTGACGCAGCTATGGAACAGAATTCTTCGCCGAAAAACCCACTAAAAACCGCTCAAAAAAAATCACTGAAAAATTCACAAGAGACCGACCGGAAAAAGTTCTGGAGTTGGGTTTGGCTCTTGGGCGGAACGGCTTATTTCACCATTCCCCTGATCGCATCATTTGATTTTTCCTTGCGCGCCGAGAAAAATGTTTTAGGGTTCAAAGCTTATGCCAGCGTGTTTCAAGATCCCAATTTCTGGGGTAGCTTCACGTTTTCCTTAGGAGCGGCGATCGCCACTATTTTCCTCAGTTGGCTGCTCATTGTTCCCACGACCTACTGGGTGCAATTACGCCTGCCTAAACTGCGCCCTTGGATGGAACTGGTGACGCTCCTACCCTTTGTGATCCCGGCTGTTGTATTAGTATTTGGCCTCATTCGAACCTATAGCACAACCTTGCTGAATACGCGCCAGGGCGGTTGGGTGCTGCTCACGGCGGGCTATGTGGTGCTGTCTTTTCCCTATATGTATCGGGCGATTGATACAGGAATGCGGGCGATCGATGTGCGTACCCTCACCGAAGCCGCTCAAAGCTTAGGGGCCAGTTGGCCGCTGATTGTGGTTCGGGTAATTTTTCCCAACCTCAAGGTGGCCTTGCTCAACGGAGCCTTCCTCACCTTCGCCATCGTCATGGGAGAATTTACCATCGCTTCCCTATTAGCGCAGCCTGCCTTTGGCCCCTACATGACGTTGCTCAGTAGCAGTAAAGTGTATGAACCAGCGGCGATCGCCCTCATTAGTTTTGCCCTCACCTGGGGGGCGATTGGCATCGTACAAGTGCTGGGGGATCAGGTGCAAAGAGGCAAACCCAAACCGCTCGCAGACCCTCGGTAGTGTCCTGCGCCTAGCCCAAAATCCATTGAAAAATCCATCAGATCCTTTACCCCTCGTCGTGCCATGTCCTACCTCCAACTGAGCCATCTGTTCAAAGCCTACGGTTCTGTGATGGCGGTGCAAGATGTGAATTTGGACATTGAGGCCGGAACGTTTATTTCCCTGCTGGGGCCTTCGGGTTGTGGCAAAACCACCATCCTGCGCATGATTGCTGGGTTTGAAACACCCACAGGTGGCAGCATCCAACTGGCCGGAGATGATATTACCCGGCTGCCAGCCAACCGTCGAGATATGGGCATGGTGTTCCAGTCTTACAGCCTTTTTCCGCACATGACGGCAGCCCAAAATATCGCCTTTGGGTTACGGCTGAAGCGCTTGGGCAAACTACAACAGCGGGATCGGGTGGTCGAAATGCTAGAGCTGGTGGGTTTGGCGGGTATGGGCGATCGCTATCCCCAGCAGCTCTCGGGTGGGCAACAACAGCGCGTCGCCTTAGCACGAGCCTTGGCGATCGCCCCCCGCGTCCTCCTCCTAGACGAACCGCTCTCGGCGCTCGATGCCAAGGTGCGCCTCCAACTCCGCAACGAAATCCGCCGGATTCAACAACAACTGAAAATCACCACCCTCTTTGTCACCCACGACCAAGAAGAAGCACTCTCTATTTCTGATCGGGTCATCGTCATGGCGCAGGGTCGCATCGACCAGCAAGGCACCCCCGAAGAGATCTATCTCACCCCCAACACCGCCTTTACGGCCTCGTTTATTGGGGCAATGAACCAGATCCCTGGGTTTTGGGACGCCCAATCGCACCGCATTCGGGTGGGATCTTCCGCCACCCAGCCGCCACAACCCCCCGCCCATCGCCCCCATACCGCTCAAGACTACTCCCAAGACTATTCCCAAGACTACATTCAAACCCAAGCCGTTGATTTGCCAGAGGGAACCCCTGTTTTAGGCCTAGTGCGCCCTGAAAGCATTACCGTAGTACTCATGGATGGGGCAGTGCCGCCCCACAATAACGGTCTCAGCGGCCTCGTCACTAGCCGCAGTTTCTTGGGCGCTGTGGTGCGGCTCACAATTTTGGTGGGCGAGTTTTATCTGAATGTCGATTTGCCCACCGCTCAGATGGAGTATTACCATAGTGGGCAGTTGGTGCAACTCTGGTTCCCTGCCGATCAATGCCGAGTATTGGCGATCGCCCCTCCCCCGCTCACGCCTCTGACGCAATCCACTCCCCTTTACCAAGAAGACTCCCTTGGGTAAGTTGTTTATGGCGTTTGGAGATAAAAGATAGTGGCCGTGTCAAACCGCACTCCCTAGCGGTATTTTGTCAGGTTTCAGATTGTTCTGATGGACGTTAAAATCTCAGTATATAACCCTTAGCGGACGCTACAAAAGGTTTGGGGTTCTACTAGCGACTAGCCTCAAAACCTATTGAGCAGCACGATCCACCATCTCGATTTTCTGCAAAGACAAACTTTGTGAAGGGGGTGAATTTTAGGACTTAGCTGGTTTTATAGTTTATCCGTACTAGCTAAAGGTGTCAATGAATGAACGGTGCTTCTGCCTAAACCGTTACCAAAGCGGCTAGGGTCAGCTAAGGGGAAGCGGCTCCAACCATTGTCCCTGGCTCATCGAGGGTCTATGAAGGGGGGCGATCGCCTTCCTCCGCTGCTCAACGCTTGGGTGGTTTTGCGGCTGTGCCTAGCTGGGTTTATTGAATAAGTTTATTGAAGGAGAAGTTAGGGGCATCCTAGGATCATGCCTCGTTTTGAGGGGTGTAGTAAGGTCAACAGGCTCATGCTGTTCCTGTCTGGGTTGAGTCTAAGGAGACTTTCAAAGATTCCGTTGCGGTGGTTTTTGGTGGTTCCCTTTGTGTCGCAAACGGTGGGAGCTGTGGTGCTGGTAAGGTATTTGTCGCATCGGATCGGGCAGCAAGCCACCGAAGATCTTGCTTCCCAACTGTTGCACTTTATGCTTGAATTGGCACGCTGACCCAACCCTTCCTCAATGCACCCCCCGACTGATCGTCGAGGCTCCTAACCGATGGGTGATCGATCGGCAAAACGTCAGGATTTTGAATCCTCCGATAGATTAAGTAATTAGAGATCATAAGATCCCTATGCGAGATAAACAGTTAGCAACCCCCCGCCCACTTGACCATGCGCCACCCGTTCTTCCTTTGTCTTGGTAGTGAGCCGACTGTTCTAAATCCATTGAAAACCCAACTGGCTCAGCATTTCCCAGACTGTCGATTGGAGATCGCCCCTAGCGTTGCGGCAGCCCTAACATGGGTGGAGGATTGTCTCACAACCACCACTGAGTTGCCCGTGGTCATTGCCGATCAAGCCCTGCTAGATCACGAAGAGGCCGTCTTTTTACAAACTCTCTCCGATCGCCATCCTGCCATTTTGACAGTGCTCCTTGCCGCCGCCGCTAGCCCCGCAAGGGTGAGCTTGGAAGGCTACGGAGATCGGGTCTATCGCGTTCTGCCCAACCCTTGGCAACCCGAGGATCTGACCTTTACGGTTGCCACCGCCCTGCGGAGCTATCAGCAAGATCAGCAACTCGCACAGTGTCAAATGGCACTGGAGCACGCCCAGGTCGCGCGCGTAGCGGTCAAGGCTGAAGGCACGCCCAGCCCAGCCCAACCCCACGACCCTAGCCAACGAGAACAGCAGCTCGAAACCCAGTGCAACCTCCTCCGGGCGATTTTAGATAACATCCCTCATATTGCTTGGGTCAAAGATTGCGAGGGGCGGTTTCTGCTGGCCAACGCGGCCTTTGGAGCTTTTTATGGGGTGGCGGTGCCGGCCTTGGTGGGTCAAACCGACGATGATATATGGTCTGCCGAACTGGCTACAGCTTGCCGCAACGATGACGCTGCGGTGATAGCTTCTGGGCAGATGCAGCGGGTTGAAGCACCCTTGCAGATGGCGGATGGCACGAGCCGCTGGATTGACACCATTAAAGCGCCTATCTACAGGAACACCGGCGAGTTATTGGGGACGGTCGGCATTGCCATTGATACAACCGAACGCAAACAGCTAGAACAAGAGCTGCGCGCCTCCGAAGCCAAGTTTGCAGATATTCTCAATAGTTCTAATGCTGGCATTGTGAGCTTTCGGCTGTTGTCAGATGATTCTTGGGACTATGACTACTATTCGGCGGGCTGCGAACGGCTCTATGGCTACTCGCTACAAGAATTGATGGAAAACCAGGATTTATGGCGATCGCGCGTCTTACCCGAAGACTTTGAGGCTATGATCATCCCGGCGTTTCAAGCCATCTATGCGGGAGTCACCGAGCAAACCATCGAGTATCGCTTCCGGCACCGCGATAGCTCCATTCGCTGGGTCGCTGAAACCATCATGGCACGCTGGAAAGATGATCAGCACTGCTGGCTCGTTACGGTGGTTGGGGTAGATATTAGCGATCGCAAACAAGCAGAATTGGCTCTCCAAGCAAGTGAAGCCTTGCAAGCTGCCATTATTCAGACCCTCCCCGACTTGTTCCTGCGGATGCAGCCAGATGGCTCTTACCAAGAACTGAGCCTCGGGCAATCCATCCAGGTTTTGCGCTCCGACCCACCCACCCTTCCCCTGCACATCCAAGGGGTGTTGCCCGATGCCATGGTCGAGCAACGCCTACACAACATTCAGATAGCTCTCCAAACCCAGCAAATGCAGGGCTATGAGCAGACCTTTGAGCATGGCCACCAGACGCGCTATGAAGAGGTGCGCCTAGTGCCGATGTCTGACCATGATGTGCTGGTGATGATTCGAGATATCACTAAGCGGAGACAAGCTGAAATTGACCTGCAGCAAAGTGACGCGAGATTTCGCGAGATTTCGGATGTCTCCCCGGCCAATATTTATATTCTGGTGATGCGCCCCGATGGCTCCTTTTATTTTGAGCATATTAGCCGGGCGATTGAGGCCATTCATGAGCTAACCGTAGACGAGATTCTGGCAGATGCCAGTCTTCTACTCGATGCCATTCATCCTGACGATCGCCCAGGCTATGAAGCAGCCTTGCAAGCCAGCATCGAAACCTGCGAACCTTTCAAATATGAGTGGCGCCTCATCACCGCCTCTGGCAAAGTTCGGTGGGTGCAGGGCAACTCTCAGCCCCAGCGCCGCGCCAATGGCGAAATCGCCTGGTATGGGGTAGTGCTCGATATTCAAGATCGCAAACAAGCCGAAGCAGCACTTTTGCAAAGTGAAGAACGCCGACGCTTGGCGCTAGATCTGACCGAAACCAGCAGTTGGGAATTTGACGTGGCCACCGGGGAAGCGATCTGGAGCGATAGTCATTATCGGCTGATGGGGTTAGATCCCGGGTCCCAAGTGAGTTGTTACCAAACCTGGCGCGATCGCTTTCATCCAGATGATCGGGTGCAGACAGAGCAAGCCTTCCAGCAGTCTTTAGACACCCAAATGCCCCTCGTGATGGAATATCGCGTGGTGCATCCTGATGGTACGGTGCGCTGGGCGTTAACCAAGGGGCAGGGGGTGTATGACGCTGCCGGAAACGCAGTGCGGATGCTGGGGGTGATGATGGATATCACCGATCGCAAGCAGGCCGAGTTGGCGCTGCAACAACTCAATGATGAGCTAGATCAACGGGTTCAGCGACGCACCCAAGCCTTACAACAGGCCTATACCCAGCTAAAAGACAGCGAAACGCGGTTCCAAGGCTTTATGAACAATAGCCCCGCCGCCGCTTGGATCAGCGATACCCAAGGCACCATGGCCTATGCCAACCCCATCTATTATCAGATCCATCAAGTGCCGGTTGCGGATGTGGTGGGGCAGTCGTTGTTTGAGCTATACCCCTCCGATATTGCCCAGCAATTTTTAGACAATATCCAAACCGTGGAGAGCACCCAGCAAGCCCTCGAAGCCATTGAAGTCGCTCCTCGCCCCGATGGCAGCCTCGGTGATTTTTTGGTGTATAAATTCCCCATTTCTGACTCCGCCGGGCAACACTGGGTGGGCGGTGTCAGCATTGACATTACCGAGCGCCGCAGAGCAACAGAGGTCATCCGCCGGAGCCAAGAGCAGTTGCAATTGGCGCTAGATGGCTCTGGGGATGGCCTTTGGGATTGGGATATCGCAACGGGAGAGTGTTACTATAGCCCGCGTTGGTTGAGTATTTTGGGCTATGACGTTGGGGAGTTGCCGAGCCAGTTAGAGACTTGGAAACAGGTGATTCATCCCGATGACTATGCTGGGGCGATCGCCATTCTCAATGCCCACCTTGCCGATCCGACGATTCCCTATCAGCTTGAGTATCGTGCCCGTGCGAAGGATGGCAGTTGGCGCTGGGTGGCTAGCTATGGTGACGTGGTGGCCACCGATGCAGCGGGTCATCCGGTGCGGATGGCGGGTTTGGATCGGGATATCACCGATCGCAAACGGGTAGAGATTGCCCTACAACGCTCAGAAACTGATCTGCGTACCATTTTTAATCATGTCTACGATGCCATCTTTATCCATGACTTAGACGGCGCTATCTTGGATGTGAACGATCGCGCGTTAGAGTTCTTGGGGGGTACGCGGGAACAGATTTTGGCTTCTAGCATCGCGGAGATTACCGCGCCCGGTGCCCTTATTGAGCAATTGCCTGGTTTCTTAGAGCGTCTGCGGGCAGGCGAAAAAATCCAGCTTGAATGGCGTCATCGGCGCTTTAACGATGGCTCTAGCTTTGACTCAGAGGTGTCGTTGCAACAGGTGATGCTGGGCGATCGCCCCGTCATCCTCGCCGGAGCCAGGGATATTAGCGATCGCAAGCAAGCCGAACAAGCCCTGCAAGAATCGCGCAATATGCTGGAATTGGTGCTAGACACCACCCCGCAGCGGGTCTTTTGGAAAGATCGCCAATCGGTCTTTTTAGGCTGCAACCGCATCTTTGCCCAAGATTATGACCTCACCCCTGAAGAAATTATTGGCAAAACCGATTTTGAGCTGCCGTGTTCAGGCCGGGGTGACGGCTACCGCGCCGATGATGCACGGGTTATTGAGACCCAATGCTCCAATCTCTATGCCGAAGAACCCACAACGAACCTAGCGGGTGAGCCTATTTGGATTCGGGCTAGCAAAATTCCGTTGACCAACAGCCAAGGGGAGGTTCTTGGGGTGTTGGGATGTTACGACGACATCACCGATCGCAAACACACTGAGCAGCAACTCCAATCTGAGCAGTTTCGGTTACAGGTCGCCCTAGAGTCTGCCCAAATGGGCATCTGGGAATCAGACTTAGACACCGGGTTTTGGTCGGCTCAGACAGAAGCCATCTTTGGTTATGCCGCCGGTACGTTTCCGGGCGATCGCGCAGCCTTCCTCCAATTGCTGCATCCAGAGGATCACGATCGGGTCTTTGCCGCCTTAGCCCATAGCTTTGCTACCCAAGCCCCCTACACCATGGAATATCGGATCAATCGGCTAGATGACGGTGAACTGCGCTGGGTGGCCGTCAATGGCAAAGTGTTAGACCAAGCTGATGGCACGACCTCGCCACGGATGATCGGTGTCGTGGTCGATATTACTGAGCGCAAGCAAGCCGAACAAGCCCTGCAAGATAGTGAAGAACGGTTGCGACTGGCGCTGATGGCTTCCAACCAAGGGCTGTTTGACCTCAATGTGCAAACAGGAGAAACCGTCGTTAGTTCAGAATATGCCACCATGACGGGTTACGATCCCGCGATATTTCAAGAACACCGTGACCACTGGTTGGCGCGCCTCCATCCCGATGATCGAGAACGGGCAGACGCTCTCTTATCCGCCTACATCGCCGGAGAAGCCCCAGACTACCGGATAGAGTTTCGACTGCAAGCCCAATCTGGAGAGTGGCAATGGATTTTGTCGATGGGCAAAATTGTGGCGTGGGATGAGGCTGGGCAACCCCTGCGGATGCTGGGAACCCATACTGATATTGGCGATCGCAAACGAGCAGAAGCTCAGTTACGCAAACAAGAACAATTTCTCCGCAGCATTTATGAAGGGGTCAACCAGCCCATTTTTGTGGCCGATGTTTTACCTACCCAAGTCCTGCGATATGTTGGATGGAACCCCGCCGCCGCCGCCATTGTGGGGCAATCGAGCGAATCCATTGCGGGCAAATCGATCGCAGAAATCTTTGAGGCCGACCGCGCCACAGAAATAGCCCACCGCTGCCGCCAATGCATTGCCGCTCGGCAACCCAGAACTTTTGAAACCTACATTACCTTCCAGTCGGAGACTCGGTGGATCCTGACAACCTACAACCCCCTGATCAGCCCAGAAGGGCACGTATACCGCATCGTTGGAACCGTCTATGACATCACAGATCGGAAACAGGCGGAAGACGCATTGCACCGCCTCAACCAAGAGCTAGAACAGCGCGTTACCCTCCGCACCATTGAGTTACAACAAGCCATGGAAGCTGCCGAAGCGGCTAACCGCGCCAAAAGCACCTTCCTAGCCAACATGAGCCATGAGCTACGCACGCCCCTCAATGCCATTCTTGGTTTTTCACAACTCTTGTTCCATGACCCTCAGATAGAGGGCGAAAACCGCCAACAACTCAGCATCATCAACCGCAGCGGCGAACATCTTTTAAACCTCATCAACGACATTCTAGAAATGTCAAAAATTGAGGCGGGGCGCGCGGTTTTGGCGGTGAGCTGTTTTGACCTCCACCGCTTGCTTGTGACCCTAGAAGAGTTGTTTCAATTGTGGGCTTCCCAAAAACAAATCCGGCTCATTGTTGAATACACCCCTTCAACGCCTCGCCACATCGAAACCGATGAAAATAAACTCCGTCAAGTCTTGATCAACCTCGTGAGTAACGCTATTAAGTTTACCCAAGCAGGGCAGGTGAGGCTGCGAGTATCACCGTTGTTGCCTAACGGTGAGGGGGACGTAGCCGAGTATCAGGGCATTCATCCTTCAACCCTCACCCTACGGTTTGCTGTCGAAGACACGGGAGTGGGCATTGATCCTTTAGAAATAGAAAGCTTGTTTGAACCGTTTACCCAATCTAAAAATCGGCAGGTTCACCAGGAAGGGACGGGCTTAGGGTTGCCGATCAGTCGTCAGTTTGCGCAGTTGATGGGGGGAGAGTTAACGGCAGAAAGCAGCCTTGGGAACGGGTCAACCTTTGCTTGCTTGATTCCAGTACATCTAGCCGAGGGCTTAGAACCCCCCGTGGCGCATCCGTCTCGCATCCTCCAGTTAGCACCTAACCAGCCGCCCTACCGCATTTTGGTCGCAGAAGACAATGATAGTAATCGGCAATTGCTGGTTCAATTATTAGAGACTATTGGCTTTGATGTGCAGGCCGCCAGCAATGGGCAAGAGGCGATCGCCCGTTGGGAGACTTGGCAACCCCAGCTAATTTGGATGGATATCTGTATGCCTCTGATGGATGGCTACGAAGTAACCCAGCAGATTCGCCAGCGAGAAACCCAACGGGCGCAACCCCCCACGATTGTGATCGCCCTGACGGCTAGCGTCTTTGAGGAAGACCGCGCCAAGGTTTTAGACTCGGGATGCAATGATTTTATGTGCAAACCCTTTCAGGAAACCAAACTTCTCGAAAAAATTGCAGATTACTTGGGGGTGCAATATCTCTACGCTGACGCTGAGCCGATGATAGGAGACAAAAAGGTCATTTCTTTCAATGCGATCGCGGCACTCCGGTTGCTGCCAACCCCTATCCTCAGCCAACTAGAGCAAGCCACCATCCAATTAAACAGCCAACAACTAAACCACATCATTGATCATATTGCCGCAGAACACCCAGCGCTTGCTGCCTTCTTAACTGAAAGAGTCAATAACTTTGATCTCGATCAAATCCTCATCCTTGTACAAGACGCATCTCCTACTTAAAAGCCCCCCAGATTTAGATGTCGGCTCGGGTGCATCCGACTTTTGCAAATTTGGCTGCCTCAGCCCCCAACCCCTTCTCCCCGAGGGAGAAGGGGAGCCGGATTTCAAAGTCCCTTTTCCTGAGAGAGAGGGATTTAGGGTGAGGGTCACACAACTGGGATGCACCCTGTCAGCTCTCTGATGAGATCCTGATTCAAGGTTGATGATCTGCCGATCTTGTCCGCTGGAGTTTGGCTCGAAAATCTCAAAAACAATCTAAAAAACTGCTGGAGCTGCTGTCAGCCTAGGATGGGCAGAGAAAATTTTGGAACTCTGTGGGTAAAGGGTAGAAAAAAGCAGACGCAGACAGCATATCGAGATAAATTTTAGAGAACCCTTTATAGGTGGGTATGAGCTACTGTCTCAATTTGGATTGTCCTAGCCCCCCCAATCCTAACGATGCGAAGTTTTGCTTGAGTTGTGGAGAGTTATTGCTATTAGGGCATCGTTTCCTTGCGCTCAAACTCTTGGGGCAGGGGGGCTTTGGGCGAACGTTTTTGGGAGTTGATACGACCCTGCCATCGCGCCCCCCCTGTGTCATTAAGCAATGTTGCCCAAGCCTTAAAAATCGCCAACGCTCACCTAAAATTACAGAACTTTTCCGCCGCGAAATTCAACATCTCAAAGCCCTAGGCCAGCATCCCCAGATTCCCGATTACATTGACCATTTCCATCAAGCAGAGACTGATTATTTGGTGCAAATGTATGTGGAGGGGCAAACCCTAGAGCAGCATTTACAGCAACGAGCGTTGTTTGGGGAAGAGCAGATTCATCAATTGCTGACAGATTTGTTGCCCGTGGTGCAATATATCCACGATCGCCAAGTCATCCACCGCGACATTAAGCCCGCCAATGTGATTCATCGGCAGGTGGATAATCGGCTGGTATTGGTGGATTTTGGGGCTTCTAAAGGCTTCTCTGGGGAAGGCTTGGTGGAGACGGGCACCGTAATTGGGAGTGCGGGTTATGCTGCCCCTGAGCAGGTGGCGGGGCGCGCTACGTTTGCCAGTGATATCTATAGCTTGGGGGTGACCTGTCTGCATTTGCTCACCGGGATTTCGCCCCTCGATTTATTTTCGTTTGGGGAAGGTCGTTGGGTGTGGCGCGACTTTTTGCCGCAACCCTTGAGCGATCCGATGGCCGCTATTTTGGATCGAATGGTGGAGCGTGATTTGTATTATCGCCATGCCTCGGCGGCCCATGTATTGCATGAGCTAGATCCCTCCTATGTGGTGGCGACCGAAAAACAAACTGAGTTTTTCGAGCCGTTTCATGTGCAGGTGTCGCGGCTGGGGTGGCATTGTGAAACCACGCTGTGTGGGCATAAGGGCGCGATTACGGCGATCGCCATGCACCCCGGCGGCCAATATTTTGCCAGCAGCAGTTTTGATAAGGTCATTCAGATCTGGTCTCTCAGTAGCCAGCAAGTGGTGTCTACCTTTTTGGGGCATTCTGAACCCGTCACCTCGTTGACCTTTAGCCCCGATGGCCGGTTTTTGATCAGTGGCGGCGTCGATGACACCATCCGCCTTTGGGATGTTGCGCGGCGAGAATTAGTGCGGATGATCTGCGACCCTGCCGATTCGGTGATGTCGTTGGTGGTGGCGGTGTCTCCTTCGGGGGAGGCGATCGCCAGTGGCAGTGATGATGGTAGCCTCCGGATCTGGAACCTGCACACCGGCAAACTGCTCAAACACTTCCAAGAAACCCGCGCGGTCACGAGCCTGCAATTTACCCCCGATGGCACCCTTTTGGCCAGCAGCAGTAGTGACAACACCGTTCGGCTTTGGAACCTCAGCACCGGAGATTTGGTGCATCAGCTTTCGGGGCATCGCCGCGACGTTAACGCTTTTGCCATCACCCCCAATGGCAAAATTCTGGTGAGCGCTAGCAGTGACAATACCTTACGCCTCTGGGATCTGGCGACCTATCACAGCCTCAAAACCTTGACCGGCCATTTAGATTGGGTCAAAAGTGTGGCGATCGCCCCCAACGGCAGCATCCTCGCCAGCGGCAGCAGCGACACCACAATTCGTCTGTGGCAACTACCCCAGGGCACCCTATCCAGCACCTTGCCAGGGCATACCCACGAGGTCAACGCCCTCGCGTTTACCCCCGATGGCCGCGCCCTCATCAGCGGAGGGGGCGATCGCACCCTCAAGATTTGGCGAAACTCCCATGCCAATGCTGAGGAGCCACACTAAATCTAGACTTTGCCCCCAGAATATCCATCCTAAATTGCGCGTCATAGCCTAAAATAATGCCAATATCAGATCCGAAGAGATTTGAGCCATGGCCAGAGAAATTGGCATTTCCAACAACATCCCGTATACTGAAATAACTATAAATTAGTACAAAAGTATTAACTTCAACCCTATGGTTCAATATACATTGGTGCAAAGCCCAGAGGTTATCCTTTCGGTGCCAGGAAAAGATTCCAACAAGGCTCGCGAAAAAGCGATGGATCAACTGATCGAGTTGATGGAATCGGGAGATTTGCCCACCGATCTTTCTGAAGGGTTTAGCCCTCAGCAGTTCATAGAAGTGAAGGAGCCCGTCCTGTTGAATACTGCCGCCGAAGACTCAATTAACCAAGCCGTCCAAGTTTTGAGCAATCTCGCCACCCTCAAGCTCAAGGTGCAAGCCTCCCGCGCCGAAGCCCTCAAGATGCGCTCCCAAATCGACAAGCTCTTTACCGATGAAGTCGTCAGCGAAGAAGAAATTAACGATCTCAAAGAAGGGTTTAAGGTGCTCAAAAGCTTTGCCCAGTCAAACCTGCGCTATCGGGATGCCCGAACCCAGGCCGAAGACGCCCGCACCATCCTCGACGAAGCCCTATCCTCAGAATCTACCTCCAAAGCCAACGACAAAAATTAAGCCCAATCGTTGCCTTCCCGCCGATCTATACGGCTCCTGCCAAAACTAGCAGCTACCCTAGAAGCCAGATTCGGCGCACCCACCGGACTCTAGAAGTCTATAGTGGCAGAACTGGCTACCTAAGCGTGTTTCAAGAAATCTAGGCTAGCTTGAAACAAGGCTCATAAAACTTGCTATGGCTCAGTTTTACGAGCGGAGAGCTATCCCCTAGACTCCTTGAGCAGGTCGAGAAAAGCAAACACAGGCGGCGGATGCAGCGCTTTTGCTAAAATAACGACCTCGATATTACGAAAGAGCGGCACCGGAAGGCTGTATACCTTAATTGGCGAGGGGACAGGTTCGGCGGCAAGGCGTGGAATGATCGTGCCGCCCAGCCCTCTAGCGACCATTCCTACAATGGTTGAGTCGTTTTTGACATGGTAAGACACCCGCAAGTGTTGGCCAAAGCGGGTGCAATGATCATAGACTTGGCGATCGCAGTTATCCCCTTCCGTTGCCATGATCATGGGCTGTTGAGCCAGGTCTTCCCAGGTGAGGCTTGGGCCAGTCACCTCACTGTTGGGTGGGAGCAGCACGACAAACTCATCTCGCATAAAATCCCAGGTTTCAAATTCAGCGTCTAGGGTTTCATCGATAAAGCCAATGTCGGCCCGACCTTGGCGGAGATCAGCGGCAATGATTGCATTGCTGGTGCTTTCGCGCAGCTCAACAGGGATGTTGGGGAAGCGCCGCTGAAACTCTGCCAGCACATCTGGCAAAACCTGGGTAGACATACTGCGAAACGATGTAACCCGTACTTGCCCTCCCTCCAAACTGCGCGCGAGGTTAGCATCTTTGATCAGGTCATCTTGAATGGCCATCATCCGGCGGGCATGCGCCAAAATGCGATCGCCCACCGGAGTCAAGGTTGCACCATGCCGCCCCCGCAAAAAAAGCGAGACTCCCAAATCTGACTCAAGGGTGGCGATCGCATTACTAACGGCAGACTGAGACAGCTCTAACTGCAATGCCGCATCACTAAAGCTCCCCGTTTCGGCAACGGTGATGAGGGTATGCAGGTGCGGCAGGCTGAGTTGAAACGGGCGTTTGCGCGGCATAGGCTAGCGTTACCAAGTTAGACAATCTCCTCAACCAGAGAATCTCCAATCCAAAGAATCTTGCAGTCAGAGAATCTCTAGGCCAAACAGTTTTAAATCATCCAGAACATTCAAAACCGCAAATCGGTTCTTCGATGGATGGCACTTTCCATCTGTTTTTCTAATGGAATGCATCAGTTGCCTATTTTGTTGAAGGCAGGGGGTACCGCCTACAGTAACTATATCGCCCCTAAGTTACCAGGATTTTTATCCCTACACAGGTATTTTGAACTGCGACTGTTTTGGGATTCATCCCAGGAGTAAACCATGAAGACCTATAGCAACGCTACCAATCACCCAACCATTCAATCACTATCTTTGATAGATCGACAGGGCGATCGGAGGCTTACCTCTCGACGGGTTCTAGGGCAGGGATGGCTACATGCCATCATGCACTGGTTTACCCACGAGGCTGAAGCGATCAAAATTTGGGTGACCTATGACGACCAACAACAGGCGCTATGGCACGCCACCGATCGCCACACCGGAAAATCCATCCACCATGTTTCGGAAGATGAAATGCGCCGTTGGGTTGAGCAGCGCGGAAGTGGGGCTAAGGGATTTTAGGGGCAAGCGATACGCTCCGACGCCCCGACGCCCCGACGCTTCAATGCCCCCTAACCTAGAGTTAAGAATGGCTCTCCACTATGGGCTTAGGAGACATCAGCGGAGAATCTCGCCCGATCCTGCCGTCCATCTTCCCCAGTTTTTACCTTAATCGAGCGTGGCCGTTGCAGGCTTAGGTGCAGCAGTTGCTTCGGGGCGTTGAGCCGGGAAGGTGATCAAGACGCGAGTGCCTTGGCCAAGTTGACTTTCGACTTCGATTTGGCCATGGTGGTTTTCGACAATGACCTGGGCGATCGCCAGCCCTAAGCCTGACCCCGCTGAAGCTGACGAGGCACCGCTTGACGATACATGCCGCCGAGCAGGGTCAACGCGGTAAAACCGATCATATATATAAGGAAGAGATTCGGCGGGAATGCCAATGCCTGTGTCACCCACTGTAATTTGAAGCTGCGGCGGTACTTGCTTGGTCGATTGTAGGGTCAAACTTACCTGGCCAGTGGCCGGAGTATATTGAATGGCATTGCTGATCAAGTTGATCAACAGGCGCATGAGTTGGTCGCGATCGCCCAACACTTGATAAGGCCAATCGTCGCGCCACGGGGGGCGGATCTCTAGGCTGAGGTGAATGCCCTTTTCGGTGGCGATCGCCCGCTGTTCTTCTACCACTTCTTGCAGCAACTCATCCAAGGTCACGCCATCTTGACGGGCGAGGCGATTGCTGTCTTGGCGAGCCAAGAATAGTAAATCGTCTACTAAGCGCCCTAACCGTCGGGTGAGCCGTTCGATCACTTGCAATTGCCCCTGTTGCTGCACCACATCGGGGTTGGGGTCAGACAGCGCCACTTGCACATTGGTTTGAATGACGGCGATGGGGTTGCGGAGTTCGTGGGACGCATCGGCGGTAAACTGCTTTAGCCGTTGGTAAGAATCACGGACGGGGGCGATCGCCAGCCCCGACAAAAACCACCCTACCCCTGCCACGGTGCCAATCATCAACGCTATCCCTAGCGCCAAATCGCGAATCAATTGCCGGGTTGGCTTCGTGACCTCAAACCAGGGATGGCTGACCCGCAAATAGCCCAACATTTCACCGCCCACCGAAATGGGGTTGGTGATCTGCCGCAACAATTGGTCGCCATCTAAATGAATGGTTTCACCCGTTGCAATGGGGTGAAACGGCACATCCAACATTGTCGAAAACGTAGACCATAGCAACTCGCCTTCTGGGCTAAACCATTCCAGATCAATGTGGTCATCCTCCACACTGTCGGGGTTGTTATGGAAGCTCGATTCGAGGTTGAGTTGCGGGCGGCGTTGGTCGGCATCACCCACAGACTCGATCACGAGCGATCGCTGCACCACTTCCACCACATGACTCAGCGTATCGTCAATCCGCTCAATCAACGTAGTTCGCACATAGAGGTAAAAGCCGCTGGCAAATACCAGTAACAAAATCGCAGTTATTGTGGTGTACCAAATTGCCAAGCGCTGGCGCGTTTCTTGAAACATGCCTTGTTCCTAACTACGACTCAATCGGGGTTCTCAATAAATCTTAATCGCGTCTAACACCGCGTGCAGCCTAGCCGAGATCCTTCCAAAGAGAGACTCTTATTTATTTTCCTCCCTTTTCGTTTTGAGGGCTGCAAAGAGGCATGAACACAGGGTTGCAAAGAGGCGTGAACCCGCTCTGCCGTAACCTTTTCATTCAGATTTTCCGTGTTAATATTGGCTTGAGAGTTCGTTCGAGAGACAGGTTTGTGCAAGTTCAGCAGGCAATGGCTCCGAATATTTCAATCTCTCTTCGTTCAAGTGCTTTTCGGAGACAATAATGCCAATTTACGTTGGAAACCTCGCCTACACGGCAAGTCAGGAAGATGTTGCTGCCATCTTTGCTGAATACGGTACAGTCAAGCGCGTTCAACTCCCCGTCGATCGCGAAACAGGTCGTAAGCGCGGATTTGGGTTTGTTGAGATGTCTACGGATGCAGAAGAAGATGCTGCAATCGAGGCTCTAGACGGCGCAGAGTGGATGGGTCGGGATCTCCGAGTCAATAAAGCCCGTCCCCGTGAAGAGCGGCGGCCTTCCGGTGGTGGCGGTGGCAATGGCGGCGGCGGCGGCGGCGGTAGCTGAGGCGGTCGTCAAGGAAACGACAACTTCTAGGGTTTAGGGTGAGCTGATTTAAGCTCTAAACTTAGGGGTTCCTGATTCGTTCCGCGACAGTACCCTCCAACAAAAAATGTCAATCATAGCGAGTTAGCAACACAGGGCACATATACGCCATCCGGAGTCAGCTCCCATGCTAGCTTTTCAGTCAATGTTAAGACAAAGAAAAGGGGATCTCTAAGAGATCCCCTTTTCTTAATGGAATTTTTTAGAGGATTTGGGTAAGACTGGGCAGATTGTTGGAGCCGCTCTCTATGCTCCGCAACCTATTCCCTAAAATCCACGCAGCAATGCTTCAAGCTGGAGTCGAATATAGGCCAAGCCCGCAGGTTGAGCAGAATCGAAACCAGTTTTTAACCCAGCAACATGGATGGATGGATGCCGAACTAATCACTTCCGACACTGATATCGCTACCCGTCACTTCTGCGCCAGCCAAGTTTAGGTTGGTGAAGATCGCGCCTTCTGTGTGTGCGTTGTGGGCGATCGCATCCGTCCAGTTGGCATTTGTCAGATTAGCTGCATCAAAAATAGCATTACTTGCAAATACCCCAGTCATATTGCTGTTTTGGAGGTTTGCCCCGGTGAGGTCTGCCCCTTCTAAATTGGCATAGGAAAGGTCAGCCCCTTGGAGATTGGCCTCTCGCAAATCGGCTCCAATCAGGTGAGCTTCTTGGAGATTTGCGCCGCTGAGGTCACAGGCCATACAAGCACCTGTGGTCAGTAATTGTTCGACATGGGCAGGGTTTTCGGCTCTTAAGGCTTGGGGCACTAACCAGAGTGAAGTGGATAGGATAGCAACCGCAAATACTTGGGTTTTCATAGGATCCTCCAATGAAAACTAAGGGGAGGAAGAGGGATTAACCTCTTATCTTTATGATGGCAGAAACGAAGGGCGATCGCCTTCCTGCTAAAGCATTAGCCCAGAAGATAGAGACTGTTTTAGCCTAGGCTGCTGCTCGGATTTGTCCCTATAATTCTTCACAAACCCTGCCACAAAGCCTAAGGAAAGGGCATAGTTCCATCACCCGCAGCCCTGGGGACGATGAAAATCCGTTGACAAAATCTCTAAACCAACCCGAAAGAACCCTTACAATTGTTAAATATAATTGCTAAAAGTTCTTTAGGTTAAGCGATCGCATTGTCATGATCCGCGATTTGTTCCCCTTTCTGTTTGCCTTAGACAAAGCGGCCATTGCCAGCATTGCGCTGTGGTCATTGGCGCTGTATTTAGGGTTTTCGCCGGTCAGCCATTGGCTGATTGAGCAACTACAACGGTGGTTCAACTTTGCCGAGCGATCGCTCTACACCTCAGAGTCAGAATTTGAACGCACTCGACTGGCGCGAGAGTCTCAAAACGCTTTCTATGCCTCATTGTTTAGCATTGTGCCGTTTTTATTGGCAGGCGGCATGTTTAACTACGGCATAGAAATAGGGCTGGGCAAAAGTTGGGCGCTGAGTGTGGGCATTTTGGCCTGCATGGGGGCGGGGGTTTATGAGCTAGGCCGTCGCGATGGTCAGCAGTCTGACTAATCCACTGCACTGCTTCTCTTCAACCCGGTTGATAGCCTAAGAACCAGATTTCCCCGAAGATCCCTGCAGATTGGTAAGATCTTTAGCGGATCAGTCAGCTATGGCTGCGCTTCAACCCAGCG
>Ga0105044_10003275_pt1 | contig 22185 bp, 19 predicted proteins | sample MAT01_FD_78092 | JGI IMG/M metagenome (GOLD analysis project Ga0105044, IMG submission 78092) | Freshwater microbial communities from Lake Fryxell liftoff mats and glacier meltwater in Antarctica - MAT-01 | ecosystem: Environmental > Aquatic > Freshwater > Ice > Liftoff microbial mat | place...
CGTTGACACCGGCCAACAGCACACTCTGGTTGCCGAGTGGAATGCCGGCATCGGCCAGTTTGGCGCACGCGCGAGCCAGCTCGGGCGTGATCTCCTTGGGATGATTCACGTGAATGTTCATCCAGATCGGGTGAAACTGGCGCAGCATGTCCACAAACTCATCGGTAATGCGCTGGGGCAAAAACACAGGCACGCGGCTGCCGATGCGGATGATCTCGATGTGGGGAATCTCACGCAGCCGGCGTAACAAATTCTCAAGCACCTTGGGTGGCAGGGTCAGGCCATCGCCGCCGCTGATGAGCACATCGCGCACCTGCGGCGTGCGCTTGAGATACTCGATCTGCATGTCGTGGTCATGGCGATTGAATGTGGCGTGCGGATCGCCGACGATGCGGCTGCGCGTGCAATAGCGGCAATAGCTCGCGCACTGCGTCGTCACCAGCATGAGCACGCGGTCGGGGTAGCGATGCACCAGACCTGGCACCGGCGAGTGCGCATCCTCGGCCAGCGAGTCCTCCATCATGCTCTCAAAGCCTTCGAGTTCGCGCGCGCGCGGCACCACCTGCAGCCGCACTGGGCAATCAGGATCATCCGGGTCAATCAGCGAAGCGAAGTAGGGCGTGATCTCGGTGCGGAATTTGTTGGGTGCCTTGAGGCCGACGACCTCTTCATCAGTCAGATGAATAATCTGGGCAAATTCCTCAAAGGTGCTGATGCGATGGCTCAATTGCCAGCGCCAGTCATTCCATTGCTCGTCGGGAACATCGGCCCAGATTTTGGGCCGCGGGGTGTTGCCTTGCGGCAAGCGATACGGCGTGGTGCTGCTCATGTTTTCTGTTAGCGAAACAGTTTATGAACAGATGAAAATCAATTCAAGTAGCCGCACATTAATATTGAGTTTTAAGATAACTACTCAGCCCATAAGGGTGCTGCCTCAATTGTCGAGTAAGGCTCTCGGATTCGTCGACGTCGACGAATCCGAGAGCCTTACTTAATAGGCTGAGTAGTTACGTTTTAAGATAGTAGGAAGTAGCTAGCAGCTGATGTTACGCAGTAAGCCGCAAAAATTTATGCAAAGCATCCTGAGCGGAACGGCCTTGATGCCTGATGAAAAGTTGCCGATGATCCGGCCGTGCAGTCGAAGGAGCGCACTATGTAGAGCCGCGCTGACCTAACTCTACATAGTGCGCTCCTTCGACTGCACGCGCATGTTCTCTCTCGTGTTCCCTGAACGAACCAAGCGCGTTCCGCTCAGGATGCTTTGCAAGCGTTTTTCGGGCTCCTGCGTAACATCAGTTCTGCTTTCGTCGTGTGCGGCAATCCTTCGATCAAAGCGACTTCGATCAGGAGTCCGGATGCTTGTGCGATTTTCCAGGCGCGATGGACGCGATGGAGTTGATGCGATGCCTCATCCGGCTCAATCAACCCTTGCGCAATCCGGGCATGCACACGTCCCCAGGCCACATCCAAATGATCGTAGATGGCCACAACCTGATTGAGCGTCTCGCGGTCGGGTTTGCCAAGCAGCCTGGCGAAAATGACGGTGTCGCCGGCCTGGGCTCGGCATGGGTTAAAACCGGCAATACTCCCAACCTCGCCCTCACATCCTCCCAAACAGCCGCTTTTTCAACTTGCCAACGCGCTTCTCATCCAGAAGCCGGCTCTTCAAATACCCTACCACTGGGTTGTCTGGGTCCACTTCTTCCAACATATTCAGCCACCGCCGCGCGCCCTCAGGCTCATTCCTGGCTAAATGTAACTCCCCTTCGGCCACAGCCAACGATGCAAACTCGGAGACATGAATGCGCGTCATCTCCAGGAGCGGGTTTAGCAACAACCTGGCCTCGTCCAACTGGCCCATGCGTATGTACAAGCGGGCCATGCCGATGCGGCCAAAGAAATAATCGGGGTGGCGCCGATGGATGTCGCGCATCATCGCGTCGGCGCGTTCCAAATTGCCACGCGCCTCATAGATCCGACTGAGATTCATCTGCAAGTCGGGCGCGTCGGGTTCATGGCGAAGCGCCTCTTCCAGCAGCGTTTCTGCTTCATCGAGATCGTTCTCTCGCATGGCGATCACAGCATCCTGAGCCAGGTCTTGCACGGCTGCCGGATGCCCATAGTCGCTCGGTTCACGGTGAATTTGAAACCCCATGAGAAGCAATTCCTGCTGCTCGCCCGCGACCCACAACCTCACCTTCGCCCCCAACAAGCCGGCTTCGCGAGCTGTCTGGCCGGCCGCCATACGCTGGGAGTCGGTTCCCCGGTTGCTCAAGGTGAAGTCGCGCAGCGCCTCCAAAAGCGCGGGGGTCTTCGTGGCTTTGGCGAGCAGCAACCCCAGCTCGCGGGTTCCGGCATCGCCTCGATCCAGCAGCATGGGCACCAGTTTTTCCAGCGCCGGATGTTTGCGGAAGAGTCGTCGCATCGCCCGCGCCATTGAGTCATCATCGCCGCGTTGCGCCACGGTTTGCACTTCGGCCCGCACCGCGACCAGCATGGGTTCGGAAAGCCAGTAGGTGATGCTGTAGGGAAATGGAGCATTGCGTTCGCCTTTGGGTTTGCGCAAATCGTCCACATTCTCCTGCGCCAGGGTCAATCCGGGCTGTATGTGCAGGGCTTGCTTCCACAAGGTTTTGGCCGTGGCCTCATCGCCCAGACGCATGGTGGCCACGGCCGTCAGGTGAAGCAGGAACGCATTTTCGACAGCGACATCTTTAGCATGGGCCTCGGCCAGCGCAGCAACAGCCAGCACACCCTCGTCGTCGCCCAGATAACTCAATGCCTCGGCCGTCTTGGTTGCAAAATCCACCGTGTGAAACTTGGGGTTTTGAGAGAGCAACTTTAAGCGTGCAGCAGCTCGCTGGGCCTCGTTCAGATTTCCCCTCAGGCACAGATAGCGCGCCACATTGCTCAGGGCATGGTAGTTGTCTCGATCCACAGTCAGGGCGCGCTGGGCCGTGCCAATGGCGCGATCGAGGTTGCCCTGGGCATACTCCATCAAGCTGAGGTTGTTCAGTGCAGGAACAAAAGTGGGCCGCGTCCGCAAGAGCGATTCGGCCAGATGCCGGGCCTGGCCATAGCCGCCGTCATCCATGAAAATCTGAACTTCCTCGTGCACACACAGAAAGTCCATATCCGCGGGCGCACTCAGGCCCATGCCGCTGACGGCTTGTTCCAGCATGGGCTGTATGTCGCGGGCCAGGTTACTTGCGTCGCCGGCGCGCGCATCATCAGGAAATAGCTCGACGAAGCGGCGCGCCTGCCGATGCGCCAGGGCCGGTTTGCTCGTGCTCAAATAGCCGGCAATGAGGCCATATTGGACATCGGGATCGCGCGGGGTCAACTTGACCAATCGATGTGCCGCTGCGGTATAGCCATTCAGATCCTTTAGATCAAAGCAGACATTGGTCAAACGCCCCAGGATCTCGGCCTATGCCGGAAAGTCCTGATTTAACCCTCGCAGCGCGTTTCGGGCATCGATCCAATCTCCCGCACGCATCAAGTCATCTATCTTTTCAAGCGCATCGGCAAGACGATGTGGAACGCTACTGACCAGCAATGAAACCCGCTCACGCGGCAAGTCTGAGCGCCGACCTTTTTTTGACATAGCGCGATTTTAGTTTAGAACCTATCTCCAAGCCTCGCGGGTTTCAGATAGAGCCGCTGCTTTTTAGGGTGCCCAAAGTAAACCCGCGAGGTTAACAGACAGCCTCCCGGAATGAGACCGGCCTTTTACATCGGCTACACCGGCGTGGCCGGCAACGCCCCAACATCATCCCTGGTCAGGTTCAGCTTCACTTCATCGCGGGTGATGGAGGTGATGTTGCTGAGTGGAATCGTGACATCGCGCTTGTCCCACAGGTGGCCTTCGCGCAGCATGATGTGAGTGATGGCGCCGCTGATGGGATCGAGCAGCACGGCATCGACGCTGCCAACGTAGCCGTCCGATGCTTCGACCGGCGTGTGCTTGTCGATGACCAATGTGCCTTTGGGTGTGTCTTCGATGGCGATGGGCATCTCCATCAGAACGCCAGTGGCCATGTCCATGGACTGCGTCGTCGGCACGATGTCGATCTCATCCAGTGGCGGCAATGCATCCAACTGCTCACGAGTCAGCCGAGTGGTGAGCACATCCAGGCTCCCCTCGGTGACCGCATTCAGCGGCAGTAGCCGGCGAACGAGCTCGGCGCCATCGATGCTGATCACCACGTGAGTGAACGCATGAATCGTCTCGTTCATGAGCGCGCCGGCCACCTTGCCGCCTTCGCCGTTGGCGCATTTCAGATCCGCTCGCATTGATATTTCCATGAGTGTGTTCTCGTAGTTAATTCTCTTTGGGTGAGTTGGGGTGACGTTAAACGACTAATTGCAATCGAGCATACCAGCAGGAATAACGACCATGCCCCTTTTGAACCATTGCCGCTTGTGACCCGATCACGGCTCATTACGCCGATGAGTTCAACCATAGACGTTATTCGGGTTAAGTCATTGACCTATTTACGGAGGGATTGCTTGCGTTTGTGAACTCGCAGGTTATGCAAGCCAGTGGCGTTGACCATGAAATCATCCGAACAACCATACTTGGTATTTCGTGACTACTCAGGCCAAAGCGATCTGAACGGGCCATCCGTCGAATAAAGCACGTAAAGCATAGCGCGCGCCAAAGCCTTGCTTGCGCACGGTACAAATGTAGCCACGAATGGTGGCAAAAGCCTGAGCGCCAGTGAGGCTGCGAAAGTAGCCGAAGACTTCTTGTTTGACCTTCATCATGCGGGCGTTGGGCGTGGTGTTCAGAGGCGAGCCCACCCAGACAGATTGGGGCACTCAGGCCGTGTTTGAGGATACGTGCGGCAACCTGATTCAGTTGGCACAGAGCTAATTTGATCCACCATGCCGACGACTCAATCCACCACCAAACCACCTAATTCAGTTCGCCTCATCCGCCGTTTTGATGCCTCACCGGAGCGCGTGTTCGATGCCTGGGTCGATCCGGCGATGACGCAAAAGTAGTTGTTTACGCTGCCGCATAGCGTGAAGAATACGGCTCAAATTGATGCTCGCATCGGCGGGGCCTACACCATCACCGACGAGCGCGACGGTCAGGTCTACACCGCTATCGGCGAATACCTCGTGATCGACCGGCCGCGCCGCCTGGTGTTCACCTTTGGGATGCCGCAGTTCTCGCCCGACTTCGACCGGCTGACGGTGGAGATTGTGCCGGATGGCACCGGCTGCATCGTCACCCTGATTCAGGAGGACTTGCAGAGCGGCTACGAGAAATCGACCAAGCGCGGCTGGAGCAAGATGTTTAAACAGCTGGCGATGGTGCTGGGGGAGAGGGGTTAGTGGCTGGCGGCTGGGGACTGGTGGTTGGTTGCTGGCTGCTGGTGGCTAGTGGTCAGCAACCAGCCACTAGCCACCAGCAACCAGCCACTTCATCATTACGGAATCTGCACGCCGGGGGCAACCTCGGCGAAGATCTGTTTCCAGCCGTCGATGGTGGAGGTGCGGGCATCGGCCGAGATGAGCTTGCCGTTGACCAGGAAGCTGGGCGTGCGTTCCACGGGCCGTTTGGCGGCCTCATCGTAGTCGGCCTGGACATAGACCTTTTTGGCATCCGAATCCAGGCAGGTGTTGAAGGCGGCGGCGTCGATGCCGGGAATGGTTGCGGCAATGTCTTTGATCCGTGTCTTGGAGAAGCCACCCACGTTTTCCTCACCCGTCAGCAGACCCATCTGGTTGTCGAACAGGCTGCTGTGATACTCCCAGAACTTGTTTTGATCGGCGGCGCAGTAGGAACCCTGGGCGGAATCCAAGGACTCAGTGGTGCCGCGGTCCAGAAACGGCAACGGGCGAATCTCAAAGCGCACCTTGTTGCTGGCCGCGAAGGCGTTGCTGATCTGACCATCCATCGTTTTGTGATAGCTGGCACAGTGCGGGCATTGATAGTCGATGTACTCGATGATGGTGACCGGCGCATCGGCCGGACCCCACGCGCGCTGGTTGGCCTGGGCGTTGGGCGGGGCCTGCGTGGTGCTGGTTTTGATGGCCGGCAACACCCGTCCCGACGAGGCCGTCTGCGTGCTGCCGCCGGTGAGATTGCTCAGAATGACCGCCCCGCCGATCACGACGATGGCGATGGCCGCGATGATCACGGAAATCGTGATCCATTGTTTGCGTTCCTGTGCTTGTTGTTGCTGCTCTATTTCTCTGCGTTTAGACATGGGAGTTCATTACCTTCCTAAAAATTAAATCCGGTTTTAGACACAATCACAGTTGGAAAATCTTTGGACAGAATCAGTAGTTAAAAATCCTAGTCAAACACAGCGGCCCAGTCGTCGGAACGGATTTGGACAGAATGACAAAATACACTGATTTTCAGTGTGTCTGATTCTGTAAATTCTGTCATTCTGTCCAAAATCCAAAAATTCTTATCCTGATCCTGTCTAAAATCCGGTCAGACTCATTTGTAAATTATGCTCGAACACTGATCGCGGCCGTCAACTCCAGTGCGCCGGTGTCGGCAAACCCAACCCGCTCGGCCAGCCGGCGCGAACCCTCGTTCGTACGGCCCGTCACATAGATCGGCATCTTGCTGCGCTCGATCAACTGATTGCACACCGCACTCACGACGGACTTGCCCAACCCACGCCGGCGCACGGTTTCAGCCACATTCACATACACCTCGGCGTAGCGGGCCGAAATCCACGAGGTGCCCGCCTCAGCCGCGTTCGACCCATCGCGGGCCTTGATGAACGCGCGCAGCTGGCCGTCCGGAGTGCGGCTAGTTTGGACGAGAATGTTTACAGTAGGCTGAAATTGCGCTGTGCTCAGGGCATACACGTGGTTGACCTGTTCGCCATTCAGCTCGCATACCGCAGCAATGTCATTGTGCACGGTCATCGGCGCGCTGAGCAAATAGGCCCGGCGCGGAGCCAACGCCTCGCGAATGGCATCCTGTAGCGCAACAGAATCGTCACCGCGCATGACCACCAGCGGCCGGAACAGATCGATGCCGGTCTGGCACACGGCCACAAAGGCCAGTGCGCGGCCGCGTGCATCTTCGCGCACGGTGAGTTTGGTGCGCCGCTCATCATGCTCCAGCGCAAAATAGGAGGCCATCGCATCGACAGGCCTGCCCGTCAGCAACATGGCCGCGACCAGTCGCTGTTGGTGAAGTGAATTTAAGGTTGTGGACATAGGGGAATTTATGCGGGGTCTTGTGCAGGGATTCGGCCCGGGTTTGATGCGTCTTTGTTCGCCTTGGCCGGTGGCTGAATGGCCAGGTACCAAAACAGCGCGACTTCGCCCATGCCCATCTTGGCATTGATATCGTCGTTGGTATAAAAGTGATCGTCAATCCCGCTCAGCTCAAAGCCATTGGCCTTGTAGAACTCGCAGGCCGGCACATTATTGGTCTGGGTTTCGACCACCAGCGCGCGGGCCAGATGGTCGGGCTGGCGCGCCCACTCGACGGCTCGCTGGATCAGTCGCCGGCCCACCCCCTGCCCACGATGCGCCACATCCACATACAGATTCCACACCTTGGCCGTCTCGTTCCAGTCTTCAAAAGACACATCCAGCAAAGCAACTGGCCTGCCTTCGAATTCGGCCACGTTGAGTAATGACGGGCTCGTCTGGCCACGCTGCAACACCAACTCCCAGTCGTAATCGGCCAGCCCATAGTTGCCCATGTGCTGACCCTCCAACTCGCGCAGGGTCAATTCCCAACGAATGCTCAAATCTAGGCTGGCCGTTTTGCGCAGGTTCAACACCTGTCTGGTGGTAAATGAAAAATCACAGGCATCCAGAGTGGCCTGATCAGCCGGCTCAAACGCGCGAATGGTGTAGCGGTTAGTTGTCACAATTCTCCAATCCTGCAGTCTGCGTGTCCAAAAACATGCCGTCGCCCGGGGCCATCTGAACGGCCTTGGCCAGCATCGCCCGACCCTGATCACATTGCTTGGCTTCGGTCAGGGCGTAGCCGTAACGTAGATAGTCTATCGGTTTCAGAACTTCTTGCGAGGCCTGGCTGGCAGTCAGGGCTTTGGCGTAATCGGCTGCGGCTTCGGGGAAGAAGTAGCGCCGGTAATTCAGCCAGGCGCGATTGGTCCAAAACCACGCCCGGCCTGGTTCCAACTCCACCGCTTTGTCGTGCAATTCCAGCGATTTGCTGTATTCGCCGATGGTCATATAGGCGATACCCAGCCGCGAATAGGCTTCGGCATTCTGGTCATCGCTGTCGATAATGTGCTGGAAGGCCTCGGTCGACTCTTTCGTGTTGTTGAGGTTGAGTTGCAGCCGTCCAATATCGATCAGTACTGGCGACATATTTGGAGCGAGTGCCAGCGCGCGCTGGTAATAATCCAGGGCAGTCGGGAAGTTTTGCTGGCAGACTTCGTAGTAGTAGCCCAGTTTGTGCAAGGCATCCACGTTCTCGGGTTCTAGATCCACGGCTTGCTGGGCCGAGGCCGCGGCATTGACACAGTCATTCTTGTCCGCCTGTGCTTCAGCCAGATACGCCAGTGCCATGGCGCTTTGGGGATCTTCGGTCACAGCGGCCTGACACTCGGCCAGCCCGGCATCCAACTGGCGTTGGTATTGCAGGGCATAGCACAGCACCACCCGGGCCAGCACATTCTTGGGATCGGTTTGCAAAATGCGTCGGCTGCGTTGCTCGGCTTTTGCATATTGGCCGCTGTAGGCCAGAAGCAGGGCGGGTCGAACTTGTAGATCGAGGTCGCTGGGCCGGCGCCGGCTGGCCTGGTCATAGAATCCGACTGCCTCACGGAAGCGGCCATCGCGAGCCGTTTGTTGCGCCAGGATGATGAAATCATCGACGCTGCGGGTGGGGGTGGTGGTAAGGCCGGCGCGCGGCGTGGCCGCACTGGTGGCCAACAAGTTATTGCCCAGGCGCCGTTGCACCCAGTAGTAGCTGCCCACGCCCAGAGCGGCCACCAGCAGCAGAATGAAGAACCACGCGTCGCTGCCGCGCTTGGTTTTAGGCTTCCACGGTCTTACACGATTCCGATGCACGCTGCTATCCTAGCACGCGAAACAAAGCGAAAAGTAAGAAATTTGAGCAACCGAAGTGCCTGTAATTTCCAGCTGCAATGGGGGCGCGGCATAAGGCCACCCCCGCAAAAACCCTATACCTGCCTGCTTTTATGCAGTGGGCTCAGGTTGAAATAGCATGCCTTCGAGCAAGCGCTCCACGGCCATGGTGTGGCTGTCGCAGCCATGCTTGCTGAAGTATTCGGAGTTGCACGACCACTGCCCGTGATCATAAGTGACCAGGTATTCGCCGTTATCACCCTGCACGCGAACGGTAAAGGTTAAAAACTCGAAGCGATCCTTTTCCTGTGCGTAGCGGTTCGCCTTCTCCACTTTGCCGATGATGCTCGAATCCATGTTTGCGGACCTCCTGATAAATAGTGGTCAATTGGATTGATATGCCCTATAGGCATTTGACAGGTCTGACACTGTCATGAGTAAGGGGTAAGCCGGCGATGAATCAAATTGACCTGCCTAATTTGACCCATTCATGACACTAAAACACAACAAAAAAGCACGCGGCATACTATGCCCGCGTGCTTTATGACTGAATCCAAGCGTCCAAAGCGATTGGTAGTTTCAAGAAATCTGGTTGTGTCAGTATCAGCAATCTCATTCCCACCATCCTTAAAAGGATTCTAGTGAATTGACGGCCAGTGTCAACTGGATTAAGGACTAGACCAACTTGCGAGATCGTCTGACAGACACTCTCATATCTTGCTCAGCAACATCAGAGATAAGTGCAGGGTCGGCTTTCTGGCCTCATCGCAAGCCGTGGCAAGACGGCACAGATGGCACTTTGACCTGTAAAACATGCTCAAATTGCCTCATCTGCTCATTCCCCATCACCATTACTGAGTCACTATATGAGTCACTAAATCACTAAAATGAGTCACTAAAATGATGATTGACGAGCGCAAACCGAGCGACTACTCCGAGCACAGGCTGTGCTCAGAAACCAGACCGAAGCTGAATGAGATCGAAGATAGGGGCGGCGTTGCAGGTTGAATCCGGTGATAAACCGGTGACGGTCTATCAAGGTGATGGTCCCAGTATATGTTTTGTGAGCGTTGCCGAGTGTCTCTGAACTTTGCGCTTCTGCTCATGTAATTCGTTACGGGGTTAGAACCTCGCTTCAATTTCGGTGCCTGCATGTTAAAACAAATCTCGTAACTACTCAGGCCTTTTGGATAGGATAAACAGGATTTACAAGATCGGGAGCGGATTTCCATCCTGTACATCTTGTAAATCCTGTCTCAAAATCTGAGGCTGAGCAGTTACTTATCTTTATAGAAGGCGATATATGACAGCGGACGTAGGTGTAGCAGACAAGCACGGCAGCATGGATGGAAATATGGCGCAGCGCGCACGGTCGGGACCGGCCTCACCGGCCAACGGCAAAAAGCGCGCCGTCATCATCGGCTCAGGATTTGGTGGCCTGTCATTGGGCATCCGCCTGCAAAGTTTGGGGTTCGACACCACCATTGTCGAAAAACTCAGCGGCCCCGGCGGCCGGGCTTTTGTACACCGCGCGCAGGGCTTTACGTTTGATATGGGTCCGACCGTCATCACGGTTCCACACTTTATTGAAGAGTTATTTTCGCTGGAAGTCGGCCAACCCAACCTCGATGGCCCCGACTTTCCCGCCGATAGTCTGAGCCCCAACAGTCGCATCACCCACGGCATCAGTGGCGGACCCAACACGTCGCGCTATGTCACCATCGTGCCGATTCTGCCGTTCTATCGCATCTACTTCAGCGACGGCACCTGGTTCGACTATGACGGCGACCCCGTGCACACCCGCGAGCAAATTCAGCGCCTGGCTCCTCAGGATCTGGCGGGTTACGAGCGCTTTCATACCGCCGCGCAAGCCATCTTCGAGCGCGGCTTCCTCCAACTCGGCTACACCTATTTCAAGGATGTATCCAGCATGTTGCGCGTGCTGCCCGATCTATTGAAGCTGGATGCCGTGCGCACGCTGTTCTCGTTCACCGGCAAATATTTCACCAGCGAGAAGCTGCGCCGCGTGTTCAGCTTCGAGCCCTTGCTGGTCGGCGGCAACCCGCTCAGCGTGCCCGCCATCTATGCCATGATCCACTTTGTCGAGAAGACGTGGGGGATTCACTTCGCGATGGGCGGCACCGGCGCGCTGGTCAACGCCTTTGTGCGCAAGTTCGAAGAACTCGGCGGCACGATGCGCTACGACAGCGAAGTCACCAAAATCAATATCGCGCGGCAGTCGGGCAAGCCCACGGCCGAGGGCGTGACGCTGGCCGACGGCACCGATATTCCCGCCGATCTCGTCATCTCCAACGGCGATTACGCCAACACTTACATGAAGCTGGTGGATTCCAAATACCGGCGTATTAATGGCGATCTGCGCATCAAAGCTATGCGTCAATCCATGTCGCTGGTCGTCATCTATTTTGGTTTTCGGGCCGATGGGCACGAGGGCGAGCGCCTGCGCCATCACAACCTTTTGCTCGGCCCTGGCTACGAGACCTTGCTCAACGATGTCTTCAACCGCAAAGTCCTGCCAGAAGAGTTCTCGCACTATTTGCATCTGCCCACCCTGACCGATCCCAGCATGGCTCCGCCCGGCCACCACGCCGCCTACACATTGGTGCCGGTGCCAAACAAAGGCAGCGGCATCGACTGGGCCAAAATCGGCGATGCCTACGTGGACAAAGCGTTGCGCTTTTTGGACGAAGCCGGCTACCTGCCTGGTTTGTGCGAGCGGCTGGTTTACAAAAGCTACATCACGCCAGACTACTTTGAAAACAGCCTGAATAGCTGGCTGGGCAATGCCTTTGGACCCGAGCCCGTGCTCACCCAATCGGCATTCTTTCGGCCGCACAACAAGAGCGAGGAAGTGAACCGCCTGTATCTGGTCGGGGCCAGCACCCAGCCCGGTGGCGGCACGCCCAGCGTGATGATGAGCGCGAAGATGACCGCGCGCGTGATCGCCGAAGACTTTAAGCTGGCCGTTTAGCTTCCGACCATCAACCATGCAGATGATGATCTGATGAAGTGTTTACCGGCAGAATTTGGTCTTCATCATCTTCATGGTAAAACCGATATCAGGCCAATAGATCAGGCCAAGTTGCCGTGTTAGTGACTGTGTTGAAATTGCAAAATCAAACTATGTACGCCAAAGCAACCCATGAAAGCACCATCGGATTGGAAGCCGGTGCAGTCACTGCCGGGAGTGGGGGCTGTGGCGTCACGACCAACGGCACACAACAGGCTGGCGCAGAAGCCGTCCACAACACCGCCACGATTGCATCACAACCCAAAAGCGACACAGAATTAAACGCCGCCTACGATCACTGTGAAGCCATCACCAAGGATCACAGCAAGTCGTTTTACATGGCCACCAGCTTTCTGCCGTTTGCCGAGCGGCGCGCCATCCGGGCCTTCTACGCATTTTGCCGCACCACGGACGATATCGTAGATGGGCCGCGCGCCTCGCTGGTGACGCTGGATGAGTGGCGGCATGCAGCCCGCCGGCCAGCCGCAGCGCAAACGCATCGGGTCTTGCTGGCCTGGGCCGATGCCTGCGAGCGTCATCATTTGCCGGCACAATATTGCGAGGAGTTGATCGATGGGTGCGAGTTGGATTTGCGCATCAGCCGCTACGACACTTTCGATCAGCTTCGCCGCTACTGCTATCTTGTGGCCAGCACGGTCGGCCTCATTTCCATGCACATCATCGGCTCGGTCGATGGCAAGCCGTTTGATGGGCCGACCACCCAGTCAGCCATCGATCTGGGTATTGCGCTCCAACTGACGAATATCCTGCGCGATGTCGGCGAGGATCTGGAACGCGGGCGCGTCTATCTGCCGCTGGAAGATTTCGCGCGCTTTGGCTACACCGAGCAGGACTTATTGAATCAAGTGAACAATGATTCCTTCCAACAGCTGATGCAATTTCAGATCGACCGGACCAACGCGTTGTATGCCGACAACCTGTTTGGGCTGGCTCAACTCAAGGCCGACGGCCGCATGGCGGTGGGTTCGGCCATCCTGCTCTACCGTGGCATCCTGGAGAAAATCGTCGGCAACGGCTACAACGTCTTCACCCGCCGCGCCCATCTCAGCGCGGCCGAGAAACTGTTGCGACTGCCCGGCATCTACGCCCAGGTCCGCCGCACACAGGTGCGCCGCACCCGCTAATTACATGCACCGTAGCTCTTTACGTGGTCTGGGGCAAAAAGCCACCCGCACAAGTTCCGCATCCCCTTTTCTTCCTTCTACCTTCTTCCTTCTCACTTATCTGCTCTGCCTGCCCGCCTACTGCCTGCTGCGCATCTATCAGTGGAATGAGGCCTTAAAACTAGCCACGTTCATCATTCCCTGTTTGTTGTGCGCCTTTGCAATCGCCCATGCTATCGAGCGCATGGGCCTGAAGTGGGCGGCCTTGTTCTTCGCCACCGGCGCGCTGATCTCATTGGGGGCCGAGGCGCTAGGCACGGCTACGGGCCTGTTGTTCGGCCACTACACTTACACCGAGCAAATGGGTGGCAAGCTGTTTGGGTTGGTGCCGTGGCTCATCCCCATCGCCTGGTGCGGCATGTTGTATCTCTCGTGGCACACGGTCACATTTTTACTTCAGCAGAAGGGGGGAAGGGGGAATGGGGCATGGGAAACAGTTCCGAACGCTCTAAACAGTTCGGAACGCTTGCCCATTCGCCCTTCCCCCTTCCCCCTCATCTCTCTCTCCGCCCTCGCCATCACCGCCTGGGACCTCAGCCTGGACCCGCGCATGGTCCAGGACGGCAATTGGATCTGGCACGACGGCGGCCCCTACTTCGGCATTCCCATCAGCAACTTCATCGGCTGGCTGGTGACCGCGGCCTGCATCTACGCCGTGTGGGCGTGGCTGGAGCATCGCAGGTCGCGCACCACCCACGCATCCCATGTAGCTGGGGCAAGCTGGCATGCGCTGCTGCCCATCGTCGCCTATATGCTGGTCTGGCTGGGCGAGAGCGTGGCCAATGTGCTGTTCTGGGCCGGCCCGCTGGTGGGTCTGTGCGTGTTTGTGGGGATGGGGGTGTTTGCGGTGCCCGCGCTCGTGCGACTCATCAAACTCAAGAGAGCGGACACACTGACAGAATAGACCAGTAGTAAACACAGGACCTTCAATCCATTTTGTTTATTCTGTCATTCTGCCTAAACATCCCACACGGCCTTCGCGCACATCACCGGCTGCCCCAATAGCAATGACGCAATGCGCTCAAACTGGGCCGGCTCACCCGTTGTCCAATAGGTTCTGGAGGGCGCATCAGGTGAAGTCACGATCCCGGCTGGATGCACCTGGGTCTGCCACACATGCGCGGTCTGGCGGGCTACGGCCGGGGCCGGGTCAATCACATTCACAGGCGGGCAATCCGGATGCCGCGCCCGCCAGTGCTCAATCACCTGTTGAATCACCGGCAATAGAAATGGGAAGTGGGTGCACCCCAACACCAACGTGTCGGCATTCTGTTCCAGCAAGGGTTCAACGGCCCTGGCCACCAGGTCACGCAACTCAGAATGGCGGTCCGAGGCCAGTGTCTGCTTCCAAACCTGAATCTCCAGATGTTCGACCGCATCGACCCAATCGCGGCACGGCTGCTCCAGCACCGTCACGCCAGCGCTATAGCGCGCCATCAAACTGGCATACAGCGGACCGCGAAAAGTGACGGGTGTGGCCAGTATGCCAATGACACCGGTCTGGGTCTGGCGCGCGGCCGGTTTGAGCGCCGGTTCCATGCCGACGAAGTGCGTGTGTGGAAAGGTATGCCGCAGGTGTTGCAGCGCCACCGCCGAGGCCGTGTTGCACGCCACCACAATCATGTCGCAGCCGCGGCCCAACAACCAGCGCGCGTTGCGCTCGGCCAGCTCGCGCACATTCTCCAGCGTGCGCGCGCCGTAGGGCACATGGGCCTGATCGCCCACATACAGCAGCGGCACCTCGGGCAGGCAGCGAACAATCTCGCCCCACACCGACAGGCCACCCACGCCGGAATCGTAAACGCCGATCACACGAAGAAGAGTGCTTAAGGTGCAGAAGGTTTTTAAAGTTTCTCGTGCTCCGTTAGAAACTTTAAAAACCTTCTGCACCTTTAACCTTAAAAACTCAAAACTATTCCTCGATGATCTCGATACCGATCAACGTCTCGCCCGGCTTGCCGGCCCGGCCTGGGTCGCGCTCGGGGATGCTGTTGACCACGTTCATGCCCTCGATCACCTTGCCAAACACGGCGTGCTTGCCATCCAGATGTGGTGTGGCAGTATGGGTGATGAAGAACTGGCTGCCGTTGGTGTGCGGGCCGGCGTTGGCCATCGACAAAATGCCGGGGCCGGTGTGCTTCAATGATGAGTCAAATTCATCCTTGAACTTGTAGCCGGGGCCACCACGGCCAGAGCCTTCCGGATCGCCGCCCTGCACCATGAAGTCCTTGATGACGCGGTGAAAGGTGGTGTTGTCATAGAAGCCATCGCGCGCCAGAAACACGAAGTTGTTCACCGTGTTCGGCACCTTGTCGGCGTATAGCTCGATGAGAATATCGCCCTTCGAAGTCTTGAACTTTGCCTTGTATTTCTTCTTGGGATCGATCACCATCTCGGGTGGATTTTTATATTGCTTAGCCATTTCGATATTGTCTCACGAGGCTTTTTTTGCAGCGCTAGAGGCGTTTATTCCAACCCAGCACAGCATCGTGTATCTTAAGCATTCGACAATGCATACTCAATGGCTTCTTCGATCGTCATGTGTTGACCCTCGGCTTTGGCATCGGCCAACGCCAGCAAATCCATGTGCGAGTGAATGCCGGCCAGAATTTGATCGACACGCGATGCATGAGGTGTATTGAACTTGAATGACTTGCGTATTGTCTCGGCACTACCCAGCAGTCGCACCGCACGATGAAAATGACTTTGTGCCGCCGCAAGCCCGGCAAACGATTCCAGCGATTCGACGATGTGTCTTTTGTTATTCAGATCACGCCGCAATTCAGGCACCTCGCAATACATCAAATGGGCGTGCTCGAAGTCACAGAGCATTTCAAAACCGTATCCAACAATATTGAACTGCACTGAGATTGCGCCGTGGTCTCCCAATGCTTGCCATAGTTGACGCGCCTGATTAAAGAGCGCGTCTGCCTGAGCCACATCCCTCTGCTGAACGGCCGCAAGCGCAAGGCCATTCAACTGCCGTTAAACCCATCCACACAAATCTCCCCACCTCAGACTCACCCTCGTTTACACTGCGCGCATGGCGAGCACAAGCAAGACCGGCACCCTGCCCCACTGGGACCTGACCAACATTTACCCCAGCCTCGAATCAGCCGAGTTGAAACAGGCCATTGCCCAGACTCAGGCCGACCTCACTGCGCTGGAGGGTTATCTCGACACCCACCACATCAGCAAAACCGGCAGCACGGCCCAACCTTCATCCACTTCATCCACTTCATCCATCAATGCCTTTGCCGATATCGTCAATGGCTACCTCGAGCACACCAACGCGCTATTGCGGCTGTTCTACACCGTCAGCACCTACATCAGCCTGTCCGTGGCCACCGACTCGTTCAACACCACCGCGCGCCGGATGCGCTCGGAGATTGACCCACTGGGTGTGCAGTTCTCGCAGATCGACACGCGCTTCACCGGCTGGCTGGGCGGCCTGCAACACCTGTTGCCCGAGGTCATCGCGCGCGGCGGTCTGGCAGCGCAACACGCCTTCTATTTGCACGAGACGGCCGAGCAGAGCCGCTACATGATGAGCGAGCCCGAGGAAGCGCTGGCCGCCGAGCTAAGCCTGAGCGGAGCGACAGCCTGGAGCAAATTGCAGGGCACCATCACCTCGCAACTGACCGTGGAGATGGAGCGCAACGGCACGACCGAAAAGCTGCCCATGCCCGCCATCATCAACATCATGCAGCACGACCCCGACGCCGAGGTGCGCCGCGAGGCGTATGAGCTGGAGCATGCCGCTTGGGCCAGTGTAAAAGAGCCGCTGGCCGCGTGCATGAACGGCGTGAAAGGCGCCGCAGTGGTGCTCAACCGTAAGCGCGGCCGTGTCGATGCGCTGCATGCGCCGGTCGAGGATGCCCGCATTGACCGCGAAACCCTGGACGCCATGATGGGAGCCATGCGCGACTCATTCCCCACCTTCCGCAAATATCTGCGCGCCAAGGCCAGACGGCTCGGCCATGAGGGCGGCCTGCCGTGGTGGGATTTGTTTGCGCCAGTCGGCAAAAGCGAGCACAGTTACTCCTGGGACGAGGCCCAAAACCTGGTCATCACCAACTTCGCCCAGTTCTCGCCGCAGCTGGCCAGGCTGGCCCAAACGGCATTTGAGCGCAACTGGATCGACGCCGAGCAACGCACCGGCAAGCGCGGCGGGGCTTTTTGCAGCGAGGTGGCCGCCGTCGATGAGTCGCGCATCCTGTGCAATTTCGATGGCTCGCTCGACCAGGTCAGCACCGTCGCCCACGAGCTGGGCCACGCCTTTCACAACCACGCCCAGGTCGGCAAAACCATCCTGCAAACCATCACCCCCATGACGCTGGCCGAGACGGCGTCGATCATGTGCGAAACCTTGCTGATCGATGCGGCCCTGCGCGATGCCAAAAGCGCCGATGAGGAGCTGGCGATTCTGGAGACCGATCTGATCGGCAAGACCCAGGTCATTGTCGATATCACCTCGCGTTATTTGTTCGAGCAGGAGGTGTTCGAGCGGCGCGCCAAATCCGAGCTCTCGGCCGACGACCTGTGCGAGATCATGCTGCGCTGTCAGAAGGAGACCTATGGCGACGGCCTGGACGAGCGCTATCTGCACCCGTGGATGTGGACGTGGAAGCCGCACTACTACAGCCGCTCGTTCTACAACTTCCCGTATGCCTTCGGCCTGCTGTTTGCCACCGGCCTCTACGCCATCTATCAAAAGCGTGGGGCCGACTTCGTGCCCGATTACATCGAGTTGCTGGCCAGCACCGGCGAAGGCTCGGCCGCCGACCTGGCCGCGCGCTTCGGTATCAACCTGCATGAGCGCGCCTTCTGGCAGGCCAGCCTCGATGTCATCGGCCAGCGCATCGAGCGCTATTGCGAGTTGTGAGCGATTTGCTCTAATTGGTCATACGCTTCACCCGCACTTCACCCAACAATCGCAACACATCGGCTCGATCACACTGTGCCGTGCCGCGTTGCATGACTGTGGCCGCGGCGGCCGCCGTGCCCAGCCGCAAGCCTTCTTCGATGGGGTCGCCGCGCACCAGTGAGGCCGCCAGCCCGGCCACCATCGCATCTCCTGCGCCGGCCGGACTCACCACCGGCACAGCCAAAGGCTCGGCGCGCCAGGCCCCATCTCGCGTCACCGCAATCGCACCCTGCGCATCCAACGACGCCAGCACGTTCACCCCAAACTGCGCGTTCAAGGCTTGAGCACCGGCCAGCGCATCGTGCATCGTGCGCACGGACGCGCCGACCAGAACCTCCAGTTCCTCGCGGTTGGGCTTGATCCAGGTGGGTTGCGTTTCCAGCAAGTGCCGGCCCGCCACCGCGTCGAGAATCACCGGCACGCCGTGTGCGTGCGCCCTATGAATGAGCTGGGCATACAGGTCGCTCGAAACACCCTTCGGCAATGAGCCGGCCAACACCAGGCAAGCCGCATCACCCAGCCGGCCTTGCACATGTTGAATCAGCTGCTGCACCTGCGCCGCGCTCACCACCAAGGCATCATCGGCCAGCGTGGTGTGCGAATGCTCCTCGGCCCCGATCACGACGATGTTCAAGCGCGTCTCGCCGCCGGCCTCTATAAACGCATGGGGCACCCCGTCGGCCGTCAACAATGCCTGCAATTGCCGGCCCGTCTCGCCGGCTACAAACCCCATCGCCAGCGTGTCCACATCCATCTCCCGCAGCACCCGCGACACATCCACGCCCTTGCCGCTGGCACTGATCAGGCGGTCCGAGATGCGCACGGTGCGGTTGAGCGTCAGGCGCGGCACGACGACCGTGCGGTCCAAGGCCGTGTTGGGCGTGACGGTCAGAATTGGAGCGGAGACGACGGACGACGGACGACCGACGACGGCTTCGGCGCGCCGTCTCCGGCGATCGCTCAGCCACCCGTCGTCGGTCGTCCGTCGTCCGTCGTCTCCGCCCAAGTTGTATGGCTCACTCATGACGTCGCAGCCGTCTTAGCTCAATGCGACTTCGCCATCGCCTCGTCCAGCCCGGCGCGTTCCTCGGCCATGCCAAACGGCACCCCCAGCACCGGGCTCATCAGCAGGATGCGCGCATTCACATCGATGCGCTCAACGGCATCGAAGGTGGCATCCAGATCGCGGCCCACGCAAAACAGCCCGTGCCACGGCGCCAGCACTGCCGCCGCGTGTTTGCGAATGCGCGCATCCTGGCCGCGCAGGCCGTTCGCCACATGCAGGGCCAGATCGGCACTGTGCGCGGGCGCAAACTCAGTCACCCCAATCTCGCCAAACTTCAACGTTGCCTCCAGCACGGGTGGAATGGGTTTGCAGGCCGCGCAAAACACCAGCACGTTGCGCGGATGGGCATGAATGACCGCGCCGCCATCGGCAAACTCGTGATACATCCGCATATGCACCTTGCCCTCGCGGCTGATGTCGCCGTCGCCGGCCAGCCGGTTGCCCTGCAAGTCGAACACCAACACCTGTTCGGGCTGCAAGCGCCATTGGAATTTCTGGCCGCTGTAGCGCGGGGTAATACAAACAAGATCACCCACCCGGGCACTGATGTTGCCGCCGGCGGCATCGGTCAACTGGCGCTCGAACAACATTCGCCCAAACTCGGTAATTTTGGTGCGCATGGCTTGCACAGCCGGCGACAAAGCAACGCTAGACACACTGATTTCACTCATGGCTGCATTGTGCCGTAAATCCCCGGTTTGGGCTTTGAGCTTTTCTGCAAGCTCAAAGCCCTGAACTCACTACAATCCCAGCATGGCAAACCGTTGGATGAAACGCTTGGTATCGGCCTCAGCCGTCGTGCTGATTGGGCTCACATCATGCCGCCTGCCGGCACCCGCGTCGTCCGTCACGGCCATCCTGGCGTCGCCCACGACACCGCCGACACCCTCGACACCGATTCTTCCCACCTCGACGCCAGATACCCGCCCGCGCATCGACTCACCGGCCTGGCTCAAAGACGCCGTACTCTACGAGATCTTCCCGCGCAGTTTTTACGACGCCGACGGCAACGGCATCGGCGATCTGGCCGGCATCGCCCAAAAGCTAGACTACATTCAAAGCCTCGGCGCGAACACGGTGTGGCTGACGCCGCACTACCCCTCGAACACCTATCACGGCTATGCGGTGACCGATTACCTCACCGTCAATCCCGACTTCGGCACGCTCGATGACTTCAAGAAATTGGCTGCTGAGTTGCACCGGCGCGACATGCGCCTGATCGTGGACTTCGTCGCCAACCATGCCTCAAACGAACACCCGTACTTCAAGGATGCGCTGGGCAACCCGGCCAGCCAGTATGCAGACTGGTTTCAATTCACCAATGCCGGGCACACCGAATACAAATCGTTCTATGGCGTGCAGGAGCTGCCCGAGTGGAACCACGACAATCCCGCGGTCAACGACTACCTCATCAACGCCGGCCTGTTCTGGCTGGAGGCAGGGGCCGATGGATTGCGCTGCGATTACGCCATCGGCGTGGACCGCGACTTCTGGGCGCAGTTGCGCGCGAGCGTGAAAGCCAAACACCCCGATGCCGTTTTGCTCGGCGAGGTGTGGGACGCCGCGCCGGCCCGCTTGCTCCGCTACTTCAACGCCGGCTTCGATGCCCTGTTCGACTTCCCGTGGTATCTCTCGCTCAGCAGCACCGCCGAGGCCGTGGGCAAGGGCGTGCTGAATGGCACGGCCCTGGCCAGTGAATTGCAAGGGCCTTACCGGCTGATGCAGCTCTACTATCCCATTGGGGCACAAGTCGTGCGCTTCGCCAGCAACCACGACACCAACCGCATCGCCAGCGCCGCGCTCGGCGATCCGCGCAAGATGAAGCAGGCCGCGGCCCTGGCTCTGCTAACGCCGGGTATTCCCATGATCTATTACGGCGAGGAAATTGGCATGGCCGGCATCAAAGGCACAGGCCCAATCTACGACGAGTATGTGCGCGAGCCGATGGATTGGGCTGCCGGCGAGACAGGCTCCGGCATGCCCACCTGGTTTCGACCCAACAGTCAGTTCAACACACCCAACGATGGCATCTCCGTAGAAGAACAGGACCCATTGGCCGATTCATTGCTCAACTTCTACCGACAACTCGGCCAGTTGCGCGCCGCGCACCCCGCCCTGCGCAGCGACACGTTTACGATCATGGAGGCCGTAAAAGGGTGCACCACCTGCATCGGCATGTGGCGCTGGTCAAAGAGTGCCGACGGTGCAGATAACGAGCTCATTGCGCTCGTGTTCAACTTTGGGGGTGATGCCGTCACCGTGGATCTGAGTGATCAAGCCATTGCACCGGCCTCTCTCGCTTCGGCTCAACCCTTGCTGGAGCCCACTTCAGCACCAACCCTGGCGATACCGCCGCACGGCATTTTGGCCCTGCATTGGCCGGCTTGAGTCATCGTAGACAGAGTGCCGTCGCAGTTGAGACGAAGCCCTGCTGGAGCTTCGTTAATGAGCGCAGCGCTGATGAATGTTAGGAATTAAATTCGGTATCAGAAAAGCGGCGGCTGCAAGTCGAGGCTAAAAGCCATACCCCAATGCCGTCATTCCCGCGGAGGCGGGAATCCAGACGTCTCCATTACGGTCTCGTCGGGGTTACGCCTGGATTCCCGCCTCCGCGGGAATGACGTTGCTACGTAATGACTTTCCTGAACGCTGCATGCTTTACCGGTTCTATTTCCCAACCTTCATCAGCGCCACGCGGGCATGGCTCATGCAAACCTCGCTCGAGTCGTTACAATCCCTTGCACATGCAGATAAAGTTGGTTCAGCAGGTGCAACGCAGTGTGCTGGTGCTCTTGATGGCGCTGACGGCGTGCGGCGCTGCCGAGCCCGAACCCACCCGGCCACCCGTCGCCCAAGTGATTCAAGTCACCGTCTTTCCCACGCCCGTGCCCACGGCCACCTCGGCCCCAACGCCCACACCGAC
>Ga0105044_10003278_pt1 | contig 22178 bp, 19 predicted proteins | sample MAT01_FD_78092 | JGI IMG/M metagenome (GOLD analysis project Ga0105044, IMG submission 78092) | Freshwater microbial communities from Lake Fryxell liftoff mats and glacier meltwater in Antarctica - MAT-01 | ecosystem: Environmental > Aquatic > Freshwater > Ice > Liftoff microbial mat | place...
CGGCGCACCGGAACGGTCGGGCGACCGCTCACGACCGGTCCCCGGCGAAGCGGACGATTACCCCGGCCCGCTCACCCACGAGCGCTCGCACGAGCGCCTCGACCTGCCCGAGCGTCTCCCGCTCCACCCGTTTGGCATCGGCCGGGAGGAGCGTCAGGTCGCGGGCCCCGTCGGAGGCATCCCGCCGCGCGGCCCCCAGGTAGTACTCCCCGGCCCGCGAGCGCAGCCGCAGCCAGCCGATCTGCACCTCGGCCGCTTCCTGCGCGCCGAAGATCTCCGTCGCGATCCGCATGGGCCGCGGCACCTCGATCACGTACACGCCCAGGTCCGCGCCCCCCGGCCGCTCCGCGCCCAGGACCGAACTGAAATTGACCCCATCAACCCGCATCTTGGACAGGTCAGTGCCGTACTGCAGCCGCACCGGAACCTCGACGCTCGCCAGCACGTCCCCCCGCCAACTGGTGTCCCCGCGATCCACCTTCACCTTCGTGTCGATCTCGACCGTGACCAGCTTCATCGCCCGCACGGCGCTCGTCACCTCGGCGACCGGGCGCGGCGGAGCGTCCATCACGAGGCGCGGATCCCTCCGCACCGCGTCGAGCGCCGCCGTCTGCGCCAGGTGGAGGTACGCCGCCAGCCCGGCGGCGATCGCCGCGGCCGCGAGCATCGTGCCCCACGGCGCTCGGCCCGGCACGCGGCGGGATTTCCATGCATGGTCGATCACGAGAGGTCCTCTTCGGCGTTCGCGGCGGTCGCCGATCATCGCGGGGCGATTCCCGATCCGGTGTCTCACGTCCTACCGTGCGTCCGTGACCCGCGCCGTGTTCCTGGATCGCGACGAGACGCTGATCGAGTGCCATGCGCTCCCGGCCCCCCCGCCGCCCGCCAAGCCCGGCGACACCATCGACCCCGCCCTCGTCGCCCTGCTCCCCGGGGTCCTCGACGCCTGCATCCGCCTCCGTCGGGCCCGGTGGCGGCTCGTGATCGTCTCCAATCAGGGCACCGTCGCGCGGGGCGGGGCGCCCCTCCGCCAGATCGAGCACGTCAACGACGCCGTCCGAGCCGCCCTCCCCGACCCCGACGCCACCCCGCTCCGCTCGCTCGTCGACGCGGCCTACTTCTGCCCCTTTCACCCCGTCGGAATCGTCCCAGCCTTCACGCGCGAGCACCCGTGGCGCAAGCCCGGCGGCGGGATGCTCCTCTCCGCCGCGGCCGAGCTGGGGATCGACCTCGACGAGTCGTGGATGGTCGGCGACAGCGCCCGCGACGTCGACGCGGGCCTCGCCGCGGGGCTGCCCCGCGGGCGCTGCCTCCGCGTCGGGCCCGAGGGGAACGTCCCCGACCTCGCCGCCGCGGCCGACCTGATCCTCGCCGCGCCTAGGTGACCCGGGCGCCCGCCGCGACGGCGTAGAGTCGCCCATGGTGGAGCCCTCGACCGTCCGCCTTCGCGCCCTCTCGGGAACGCCGCTGACCGATGCGCGGGTGCGGGCCACGGTCCTCTCGACCGCCCACGCCATCGCCGAACGGACCGGCGTCGAACTCCTGGCCGTCGAGGCCAGCGACGACGCCGTCACCGCCACGATCGCCGTCGACAAGCTCGCGGCGATGGGCTTCCTCGCCGAACTCCGACGCCTCACCAACGCGTGGTACGCCGGAAAGCACGCCGGCGGATCGCTGTGGGGTGAGTGAAACCTCTGGCTCTCGCCAGACGCTCGTACGATCCGTCATGCCCGGCGCCCCCCTCCGCCTCCTCGTCCTCGCCCCCAGTTGGGTCGGCGACGTGGCGATGGCCACCCCGGCCCTTCGGCTCATCCGCCGGAGCCTCCCCGGGTGCTTCATCGGCGGCCTCGTCCGCCCCGGCATCGACGCTCTCCTGGGCGGCTCCGACTTCTTTGACGAGCTGCACGTCGAGCGGGCGAGCGGAGTCCTGGGCCCCAAGTTCGTCGCCGCCAAGGTCCGCCCCCGCCGGTACGACACCGCCCTGCTCCTGACCAACTCCTTCTCGACCGCCCTCATCGTCCGCCTCGCCGGCATCCCGCGCCGCGTCGGCTACGACCGCGACGCCCGCGGGCTGCTCCTGACCCACCGCCTCGATGCTCCCAAGCGCCCCGGCGGTGGGTGGGCGCCCATCAGCGCGGTGGACTACTACCTCACCGCCGCCCGCGCTCTCCTGGAACTCTCGGGCGTCCCGCCCCCGACCACCCCCAGCGGGAGCATCTACTTAGAACTCGCCACCACCCCGACGGAGGAGCACGCCGCGGACGACCTGCTCGCCCGCGCCGGGGTCGCACCCGGCTCGCCGATGGTGGTGCTCAACCCCGGCGCCAACGACCCCGCGAAGCGGTGGCCCGCGGACCGCTTCGCCGCCCTCGCCCGCCACCTCGACGCCGCCCACGGCCTGACCCCGCTCGTGAACGGCTCCCCCGCCGAGGCCGAACTCGTCGCGTCCATCGTCGCCGCGGCCCCCGGCTCGGTCGCGCTCCCCTCCCACGGCGTCACCCTCGGCTCGCTCAAGGCGCTCCTTCGCCGGAGCCGGCTCCTGGTCACCAACGACACCGGCCCCCGACACGTCGCCGCGGCCTTGGGCGTCCCGGTCGTCTCCCTGCTGGGCCCGACGGACCATCGCTGGGCGATCATCCCGACTCGCCCGGGCGCCCCCGAGCGGACCCTCCTCGCCGACCCCACGCTCCCACCCGAAGAGGTGGCCAACGACCACCCCGATCGATGCCGCATCGACCGGATCACGCTCGCTCGGGCCGTCGAGGCTGTCGAGGCCCTGCTCGGTCCACCGGCTCCGGAGGTTCTCAGACCCGCAGCAAGCGCGGGGCGAGACGACCGTGCCTCCTGATCGTCCCCGCCCCGCCGACCTCCGCGTGGCCGCTTGACCGAAGGGGCTGGACCACTACCATCCTCGCTCGGCCCAGCCAGCCGAGCCGGCGCGGTGCCCTCGGGCTCCCCGCAGCGAGACCGTGTTCCCCGTCGGGGGCGTAGCTCAATTGGTAGAGCGCTTCCATGGCATGGAAGAGGTCGTGAGTTCGAGTCTCATCGCCTCCACTTGACGGAAGAACGCCCGGATCGATCACGGTCCGGGCGTTCTTCATTTGCGGAGCGATCCGCCCCGCCGTTTCACCGCTAACGCTGGCATCATCGCGATTCGTCCTGTAGAGTTCCGCCCACGGATCGATCCAGATGTGGCGGTCCACCTCCCGCGGCATCCGCCGGCGGACCGCGACGTGAGTGCTCCCGCGGAGGCAACGTCCGATGCAGCACGTGCACCCCCCCGCCGAATCCGGGCCCCCCGGCGGCTTCTTCGCCAACCTCTTCGGCACCGACTTCGTCCCGCGGGCCCAGTGCTTCAACCAGGACGCAGACGTCATCTGGGTGCACCTGGCCTCCGACATCGCCATCGCCGTCGCGTACTACTCGATCCCCATCGCCCTGCTCTACTTCGTCAGCAAGCGCCGCGACCTGGCGTTCCACTGGATCTTCCTGCTCTTTGGCGGCTTCATCCTCCTCTGCGGCACGACGCACCTCTTCAACATCCTGGCCATCTGGCGGCCCGTCTACCGCCTCGACGGCGTGGTCAAGGCGGTCACCGGGATCTTCTCCATCGGCACGGCCACGGTCCTGTGGCCGCTCGTCCCGCGTGCCTTGGCGCTCCCCAGCCCGGAGCACCTCCGCAAGGTCAACGCGGCCCTGGCGCGCGAGATCGTCGACCGGCAGGACGCTCAGGAGGACCTCCAGCGGGCGCGTGACGAGCTGGAACGCCGCGTGGCCGAACGCACCACCGAGCTGGCCGCGACGAACATCGCCCTCCAGGCCGAGGTCGCCCAGCGGGGCCGCGCGCAGCGCGAACTGTCGGACCACCGCGACCATCTCGAGCGCCTCATCGCCGAACGGACGCACGAACTCGGGGTCACGCACGAACGGCTCCGCGCGCAGGAGCGGATGGCCGCCATCGGCACCCTCTCGGCCGGCCTCGGGCACGACATGGGGAACCTCCTCCTGCCCGTGCAGGCCCGCCTCGATTCGATCGCGGGCGAGGCCGTCCCCGAGCCCGCCCGCGAGGACATCGCGGTCATCCGAACCTGCGTCAAGCACCTGCAGCGCCTGAGCAGCGGCCTTCGCCTCCTGGCCCTCGACCCCAGCTCGGGGGAGGCCTCCGCTCGCCAGACCCGCGTGGCCGAGTGGTGGTCCGACGTCGAGCCCCTCTTCCGCAGCGCCCTCCCCCGGGGCGTGACGATCCAGGCACGCCTGGACCCCGGCGTGTCGTCCGTGCGGGTCGCCCGGCACGCGCTGACGCAGGCCCTCTTTAACCTCGTCCAGAACGCCGGCGACGCCTTCGGAGGGCGGGCGGAAGGGCGCATCACTGTCTGGACCGAGCCCGGCGACACGTCCGGCTGGGTGCGGATCGGCGTCACCGACGACGGCCCCGGAATGTCCCCCGAGGTCCGCGCCCGGTGTCTCGAGCCGTTCTTCACCACCAAGACCCGCGGCCTCTCGACGGGCTTGGGCCTCGCCCTCGTCCACTCGGTCGCCCAGCGGGTCGGCGGGACGATCGAGGTCCGTTCCCAACCGGGTGAAGGAACGACCTTCATTCTCACGCTCCCGGCCGCACCCCCCGACATGGGGGATACACTTCTCTCCCCCGGCCGTCCCGGCGCGGTGGTGACGATCCGCGATCCGCGCCGACGAAGTTTCGTCGCGGGCGCATTGGCGACGATGGGCTTCCGCGTCGACGAGCGCCGCACGGTGCCCGAGGTGAGCGACCATCACTGTCTCTGGGTGCTCGATGCCGAGCCGGGGGCGGAGGAGCGGGCCAAGGGCTTTCTCGGGCTGGAGGGTCGGCGCGCCGTGGTGATTTTCGGCGACAAGGCGGAGCGGCAGCCGATGTCCGGGTGGTTCGGGATCCCCGATGCGTTCAAGCCCACCGCGATACGCGATGCGCTACACGAGGCAGCCCGGGTCTGCGGCGTGCGTGAGGAGGGCGCGTGACGGACGTGGCATCCATCAGGGTCCTCTGCGCCGACGACAACGAGTTGATCGGCCAGTCCGTCCGCATCAAGCTCCGCCAGGCGGGCGGGTTCGACTGGGCCGGGCAGGTGACGGACCTCTCCTTCCTGCTCGAAGAGGCCGTGCGGACGCACCCCGACATCGTGCTGCTCGACATCGACATGCCCGGCGGCGACCCGTTCCTCATGCTCGAGGCCCTGGCCCGGGCGCTCCCCACGGCGCGGGTCATCATGCTCACCGGCCACGTCCGGCGGACGCTCATCGACCGCGCCTTCGAGGCGGGGGCGTGGGGCTACCTCTCGAAGAACGACGGCCCCGATGCGCTCGTCCCGGCCATCCGGCGCGTCCTGCAGGGCGAGGTCGTGATGGGCGCCGACGCCGATGCCGCCCTGGGCGGCTGACGACGCCCCGCGCCGCCCCATCCGCGCCCCGCGCCGGACGCGGGCGCGCACGTTGGACGGCCCGCCCCGGATGGCGTACTACTATGCTCGATTCGCCGGAACGGACGGCCCCGCGCCGCCTTCCGCCCCCGCCCCGCAGGAGCTCGGCCTCCCATGCCCGGACACGATCGGAGCTCCGCGGCCCCCCCGGCGCCAGAATCGCCCTCGACGCCCGCCGGACCCCAGGACGGTGCGCGGGGTCGCGCCCCGGCCCCCGACCGCGACACCATCCTCGACCTCTGCCGCCGTTTCCACCGCGCCAAGCTCCCCCAGTCCTTCGTCGCGGGCGAGAGCTACATCCCCTGCACGGGGAAGGTCGTCGACGAGGACGACCTGGCCGCCCTCATCGACGCCTCGCTCGACATGTGGCTGACCGCCGGCCGCTTCGCCGATCGCTTCGAGGACCGCCTGGCCGAGGTCTTCGGGACCAAGCACGCCCGCGCTGTCTGCTCGGGGTCGGCCGCCAACCTGGTGGCCTTCTCCTCCCTCTGCTCGCCCACGCTGGAGGGCCACCTCGAGCCCGGCGACGAGGTGGTGACGGTGGCCGCGGGCTTCCCCACGACCGTCGCGCCCATCGTCCAGAACCGTTGCGTCCCCGTCTTCGTCGACGTCGACCTGGCGACGCACAACGTCGACGTCGACCGCCTCGCGGGGGCGATCGGCCCCAAGACCCGGGCGATCATGATCGCTCACACGCTGGGCAACCCCTTCGCCGCGGACGCCGTGGCCGAGATCGCCCGCGAACGCGACCTGTGGATGGTCGAGGACTGCTGCGACGCCTTCGGCGCGACGGTGGGCGGGAAGCGCATCGGCACCTTCGGCGACCTGGCGACGCTGAGCTTCTACCCCGCCCACCACGTGACCACCGGGGAGGGGGGGGCGGTGATGACCGACGGCGGGCGGCTCCGGCGCGTCGTCGAGTCGATGCGCGACTGGGGACGCGACTGCTGGTGCGCCCCCGGCAAGGACAACACGTGCGGCCGCCGGTTCGAGTGGGAGATGGGGGACCTGCCCGCGGGCTACGACCACAAGTACATCTACTCCCACCTCGGGTACAACCTCAAGATGACCGACATGCAGGCGGCCTTGGGGCTGAGCCAGCTCGACAAGCTCCCCGGGTTCATCGCCCGTCGGCGCGAGAACCACGCGTGGCTGACGCGGGCCTTCCGCGCGGCCGGCCTCGAGGAGCACTTCATCCTCCCCGAGGCCACGCCCTGCTCCGAGCCCTCGTGGTTCGGCTTCATCCTCACCATCCGGGACGGTTCCCGGCTGGACCGGCGCGCGCTGACGCGCCGCCTCGAGGAGCGGAAGGTCGGCACCCGCCTCCTCTTCGGGGGCAACCTGGTCCGCCAGCCCGCCTTCAAGGGTGTCGAATACCGCGTTTCGGGCGGGCTCGAGGTCACCGACAAGGTCATGCGGGACTCGTTCTGGATCGGGGTGTGGCCCGGGCTCGGCCCGGCGCATCTCCAATACATGGTCGACGCGACGCTCGCGACGATCCGCGAGGGTCTCGCCTGACGCCCGCCCCGGCCACGCCCCCGGTCGTCTCGGCCGCCCCGGTCCCCCACGCGACGGAGAATCGTTCCATGAAGGCCGTCATCCTCGCGGGCGGGCTTGGCACACGCCTCGCCGAAGAGACCGACCGCATCCCCAAGCCCATGGTTCAGGTCGGGGGCCGCCCGGTGCTCTGGCACATCATGAAGATGTACAGCGCCCACGGGATCAACGACTTCGTGGTCTGCCTCGGCTACAAGGGCTATCTCATCAAGGAGTACTTCGCCAACTACTTCCTGCACCGCAGCGACGTGACCATCGACGTCACCACCGGCGCGATGGAGGTGCACGACACCGCCGCCGAGCCCTGGCGCGTCTCGCTCATCGACACCGGTCAGGAGACCATGACCGGCGGGCGCCTCCGCCGCGTCGCCCCCCACGTCGCCGGCGGGACCTTCTGCGCGACCTACGGCGACGGCGTCAGCGACGTCGACATCGGCGCCTCCGTGCGGTTCCACAAGGCCCACGGCCGGCTCGCCACGGTCACCGCCATCAGCCCCCCCGGCCGCTTCGGCGTGCTCGACGTCGCCGAGCGCCGCGTCGGGGCCATCCGCGAGAAGCCCGAGAGCACCGGCTCGCTCATCAACGGCGGCTTCTTCGTCCTCGAGCCCGAGGCGCTGGGCTTCATCGCCGACGACAAGACCTCCTGGGAGCGCGAGCCTCTGGAGCGCCTCGCCGCCGAGGGCCAGCTCATGGCCTTCGAGCACCGCGGGTTCTGGCAGCCCATGGACACCCTGCGCGAGAAGCAGCATCTCGAGGAACTCTGGGCCTCGGGCAAGGCGCCGTGGAAGTCCTGGCCGTGACCCCCGGACCCCCCCACCCCACGGTACCCGCCGGCCCGCACGCGCCCCCGCCCCGCCCCGTCCGCGGCTCGCTCGCGCCGGACCCGGCCTTCTGGCGCGGCCGCCGCGTCCTCGTCACCGGCCACACCGGGTTCAAGGGCTCGTGGCTCACCCTCTGGCTCGCCGAACTCGGCGCCGTCGTCCGCGGCTTCGCGCTCCCCCCCGACACGACCCCGAGCATGTTCACCGCCCTGGGGCTCCAGCGCCGCTGCGACCACGTCGTGGGCGACGTCCGCGACGCCGCCGCCGTCGACGCCGCCCTCCGCGTCTTCGAGCCCGAGACCGTCCTGCACCTCGCGGCCCAACCCCTCGTCCGGCGCTCGTACCGCCGCCCCGTCGAGACCTTCGAGGTCAACGTCATGGGCACCGCGCACGTGCTCGAGGCCGCCCGCAACGCCCCCTCGGTCCGCGCCGTCGTCGTCGTCACCACCGACAAGTGCTACGAGAACCGCGAGTGGGCGTACCCCTACCGCGAGGTCGATCCCCTGGGCGGCCACGACCCCTATGCCGCGTCCAAGGCGTGCTCCGAAATCGTCGCCGCCGCGTACCGCCTCTCGTTCTTCCGGTCCGCGGCGGGCGGGCGGGCCGCCTTGGCCACCGCCCGCGCCGGCAACGTGATCGGCGGGGGCGACTGGAGCGAGGACCGCCTGCTTCCCGACGCCGCGCGGGCCTTTGCCGCGGGCGCCGACCTGGTCATCCGCAACCCCGGCGCGACCCGCCCCTGGCAGCACGTGGTCGAGCCCCTCGGCGGCTATCTCGCGCTCGCGCGGGCGCTGCTGGAGCGAGGCGACGACGTGAGCCCCGCCTTCAACTTCGGCCCCCCCGCCCAGGACGTCCGCCCCGTGGGCGAGGTCGCCGGCGCGTTCGCCGCGGCGTGGGGCGGGAGCGCCCGCTGGCGGCACGAGCCCGAGGCGAAGGCCCCGCACGAAGCCCGCGCGCTGACGCTCGATTCCTCCCGCGCGCGGGCCGAGCTCGGCTGGGCGCCGCGCCTGCCCTTCGCCGAGGCCGTCGACGTCACGGCCCGGTGGTACCGCCGCTTCGCCGCGGGCGAGCCCGCCGCCGCGATGACGGCGCTGACGCTCGCGCAGATCGACGCCGCTCAGGCGGGAGGGACGTCGTGAGCGGCCAGGCGTCCAACCGGAGCGTCCCGCCTCTGCGCCGCGTGCTCCTGACCGGCGCCACCGGCTACGTCGGCGCGCACACCGCCCGCGTCGCGCTCGAGCGCGGGCTCGAGGTGCACGCGCTCGTCCGCCCCGGATCGGCCACGGACCGCCTTCCCCCCGGGGTCGTCCGCCACGAGCTCGACGGCTCGTACGCGAGCGTCGAGCGCGCCGTCGCCGCGACGACCCCCGACGCGTGCATCCACCTCGCGGCGATGGTGCAGCCCCGCCCCACCCCCGACGAGGCCCGGGCCATGCTCGACGCCGGCCCCCTGCTCGCCGTCCACCTCGCCGAGGCCCTCACGTCCGCGGGCGGCGGAGCCGAGCGGCCCGCCGTCGTGAGCGCAGGCACCTATTGGGAGTTCGCGCAGGACGGGTCGTACGCGCCCAACTCGCTCTACGCCGCCACCAAGCGGGCGACGCACGACCTGCTCGCGGCCTACGTCCCCCGCGGCCTCCGCGCGATCACGCTCGTGCTCTTCGACGTCTACGGCCCCGACGACTGGCGGGGCAAACTCCTCCCCGCGCTGCTGAAGGCCGCGGCCGAGGGCCGACGCCTCCCCGCCACGCCCGGCACCCAGCGCCTCGACATGGTCCACATCGACGACGTCGCCATCGCCCTCCTCCACGCCGCGGAGACGGCACGCGCCATGCCGGCACCCGCGCTCGCGACCTTCGCCGCCGGGAGCGGGACGCCCCGCCCCCTGCGCGAGATCGTCGGCCTCCTCGAGCGCATCGCCGGACGCGACGGGGACCCCGGCGGCATCGCGGACTGGGGCGCCGTCCCCTTCCCCCCCGGCCAGGTCCACGAGCCCGTCTCGGTCCTCCCCCGCCTGCCGGGGTGGGCGCCGACGATCGGCCTGGAGCAGGGCCTGCGCGCCGCGTGGGACCGCCACGCCGCCGACGCCCCGAGGAGCCCGCGATCATGACGCCCCCCGGCACGCCCGCCGCCCCCGTCACCCCGCATCCCGACCGGCCCGCCCGCCCGCTGGTGTCGATCGTCACGCCCGCGTACAACGAGGAGGCGAACGTCGACCGCTGCTATCGCGCCGTCGTCGCCGTCTTTGACGGCCTGCGCGACGAGTGCGACCTCGAGATGGTCTTCACCGACAACCACAGCACCGACGCCACGTGGGCGCGGATCGCGGCGATCGCCGCCGCCGACCCCCGCGTCCGGGGCTACCGCTTCAGCCGCAACTTCGGCTACCAGCGCTCGATCCTCACCGGCTACCTCCAGGCATCGGGCAACGTCTGCATCCAGCTCGACTGCGACCTCGAGGACCCTCCCGCGCTGATCCCCGAGTTCCTGCGGCTGTGGCGCGAGGGCAACCACGTGGTCTACGGCGTCCGCCGCAATCGCCACGAGCCCGCCCTTCTCTCGGCCCTCCGACGAGCGTTCTACTGGCTGCTGGACAAGATCAGCGAGGACCATCTCCCCCGCGACGCGGGCGACTTCCGCCTGGTCGACCGGCGCCTGATCGAGGAGCTGCGGCGCGTCCGAGACCCCCACCTCTACATCCGCGGCCGCATCGCCGCGATGGGATTCCGTCAGATCGGCGTTCCCTACGACCGCGACCGTCGCGTGGCCGGCCAGAGCAAGTTCAACGTCGCGCGGCTCATGGGCCTCGCGCTCGACGCCACGCTCAGTCACTCGGTCGTCCCCCTGCGGCTCGCGACCTACACCGGGCTCGCGCTGTGCGTCGCGGCGGGCCTGCTGGTGGTCGGCTACGTCATCGCCCGCTTCGTCGCCGGGTCGGCGTGGCCGCCCGGCTTCGCGACGACCGTCGTGCTGCTCCTGCTGGCGATGGGGCTGCAGGGCCTGTTCCTGGGGATCATCGGCGAGTACCTCGCCCGCATCTACCAGCACCTCAAGCAGTCCCCCGAGACGATCGTGCAGGAGTGGACGCCCGCCGCGACCACTCCCGCCGCCGCGACCGACCCCGTGGGGACCGGAGTCGCCGCGGCGTCGCTCGGGCTCGACCGTCCCCCGGCGTCCGCACGCCCGCCCGACGCCCGCGCGCCCAGCGCGCGGGGATGATCCGGCCGTGGACGGCCGCGCTCACGCGGCGGGGACGAGCTCGGCCGGGGCCGCCTCGATGGGAATCATCTGAGAAGGAACGACCCACTCGATCGCCGCCGGAGCGGCGGGATCCACGATGGCCCCGGCGACCAGCGGCGGGCGGATCACGACGGTGGCCCCGCCGCGTCGGACGACGATCCGCGCGACCGGCAGCACGCGGCCATCGGGGGCGATCATGTACGGGATCGCCCGCGACCACGGGACGCGGGTGCCACCGGGCACGGCATCGCCGGCCTTCGGAGAGAGTTCACCGCCGAAGACGAACCCCGTTTCGTCCACGTGCGTCACTCGCAGGGTCTCCCAGTTCCCCTTCGAGGTCGAGTGGACGTCGATCCGGCCGTACGCGTGCTGGAGCGCCTTCGGCGCGGACCAGGGCGTGCCGGTCCAGCCCACCAGCAGGTGGTCCGCGACGGTGCCGGTGCGCATCGGGCGATAGGCGTCGTCGAGGGGGACGAAGACCGCATCGGGGGGCGGCGCGGGGAACGTCCGCCGGAGCGCGTCGAGCTGCGCGGCGTCGGTGCGGCCGCGCTCGCGCATCGCCGCCTGCCAGCCGAAGAGCGAAACCGACCCCGCCAGCACGCACACGGCCCCCCCGACGCCAATCGCGACGCGGGCACGCCGGCGCCCCGCCAGCGCGGCGAGCACGCCGTCGAGCGCCGCGGCGAGGGCGATGCTGGCGCCCAGCGCGGGGAAGTACAGCATGCGGGTCTCGGCGATCTGCCCGCGGACGGGAATCATCGGCAACCACCCCGTGGCGAAGACGACCAGCCCCATCGCGACCACGACCCCGCGGCGCACGGGGTGGACCGGCGCCGTCGGCGCGACCGCCGCGCCCCGCGCGACCCACGGCCACGCCGTCAGCGCGGCGAGGGCGAGCAGGGCGATGCGCCAGATCGGACCCTCGCCCAGGGCTTGCCACCCGTTGCGAAAGCCCGCCGCGACGGATGCGGGGACGATCGTCCCGAACATCCATCGCATCTGCCCGGCGAACTCGCTCAGGCGGCCGGGCACCTCCGCCGAACGGACGAAGCTGCCCGCCCCGCCGCGCACCGTCGTGGGCGCCGTGCCCACCAGCAGGGCGACGTACACGACGACCGCGAGGCCGCAGATGACGGTGGGGACGAGCGCCCGCGTCAGCCGGCGCCGCCACGGCTCGCCCTCCGGGCACGCGGCGAGGTAGGCCAGGGGCAGGGCCGCCACGACCATCGACGGCTGCTCGTACCAGCACGGGACGACGAAGCCCAGGACGCCCATGGCGACGACGAGGCCCCGGCCGCCCCCCCGCGCCCAGCGGATCATGATGAGCACGAGCACCATCGCCAGCCCCGCCGGGATCCCCGTGGTGATCGCCGTGAACCAGAAGGCCACCTCGTAGTGCGTCGCCATCACCATCCAGAGCAACGCGCCCAGCCCGGCGGCGAGCGGGCTGAGGATGAGCCGCCGCAGCACGGCGAAGAGCGCGAGGGCGGTCAGCCCGTGCGACAGGGCGCAGAGCAGGTGCAGCACGGGCCAGTGATTCCAGAGCAGGCCCTGGCCGTAATGCAGCGAGACCTGGAGGAGCGGCCTCCAGAAGTACGACCGCTCGAAGGGCGACGCGGCCCAGTTCATGGCCCCTAGGACGGGGTCGCGGCCCGACAGGGCGTAGTCGTCGGTGTAGCGGCCGAGTGTCCCGAGCAGCGAAAACGTAGCAAGGAACCACACCAGCGCGGGGAACGCCCGCGCGGCGAGGCCGCTCTCCCTCGTCGGGTCCGTCGCTGTCGTGCCGCCGGCTGGGATCATGCGCCGACGATATCACGGGCCGGCCGGGACCGCCCTGCGGGGCGCTCCTCCTACGTCATGGCCGCCGCCACGAGGCCGAGGTCGGCCACGAAGTCCCGGTAGGCCGCGGCCTTGGTCGCCTCGTCGGGCATCCGCAGGATCGCCGAGGGGTGGATCGTCGCCATCCAGCGGGCGGCCCACGGCGTGCCCTCGAACCAGCGGCCGCGATCTTGGGTCACGCGGAATCCGGCGCCCATCATCGCTTGCGCGGCGGTCGCGCCGAGGCAGACGACGATCTCGGGGCGGACGGCCCCGATCTCCTGTTCGAGCCAAGGCTTGCACGCCCGGACCTCGCGGGCGTCGGGCTTCTTGTGGATCCGGCGCGTGCCGCGGGGGGCGGGCTCCCACTTGAAGTGTTTGACGGCGTTGGTGACGTAGACGGTCGCGCGGTCGATGCCGGCCTCGGCGAGGGCGTCGGCGAAGACCTGCCCGGCCGGGCCGATGAACGGCCTTCCGGCGACGTCCTCCTGGTCCCCCGGCTGCTCGCCGACGAACATCACGCGGGCGGTCGGCGGGCCCTCGCCGAAGACCGTCTGCGTGGCGTTCTTGTACAGATCGCACCCGCGGCAGGCCGACGCGGCCTCGCGCAGGATCGGCAGGGACGGGGCCTTCTGCGCGGGAAGGAAGTCCGCCGCGGTCACCGTGAGCCCGACCTGCCTTGCCATCATGTCCTCGACCCTGCGGGGCGCCTCGCGCAGGAGCCTGTCGATGACGGCCGCCTCGGGGAGGGCCGCCCAGTACCGCACCGGCATCTCCTTGACCATCGCGCCCAGTTTGATGCGAGCGGGGTTGAAGATGTTTGAGTAGTAGGTGGTCCAGAGTTCCTCGAGGGCATCGCCCGAGGGGGCGTCGCGCCGAGTGAGGGCGGGGCCGTACGCCAGTTCCACCCCGTCCCAGTGGGCCGAGCCGACGGGCGTGAGGATCGACCAGCGGAGCGTGCCGAAGCGCCGCGCGAAGAAGGGAGCGGCGAGGGGCATGATGCGGTGGTCGGGGCGGTGCCACGCGATGTACCGCTCCTGAACCGCGCCGTCGTCGGCTTTCACCTCGATGCGGCGGAAGCGGACAAAGGCCTTCATCTTGTGGACGTCGCGCCGGACGGCCTTTTCCCAGAGGCCGAGCCGGTGGACGTCCTCATCGACGGCGTTGGAGAGCAGCCCGCGCTCTCCGCCGCGGGCCAGACGCCAGAGCACGCCGTACAGGACCTCCCAGCGGGCGGGCTCGCGATGGCAGGCGACCTTCTCGGCGAGCGCGAGAAACGCGGGCGGGACGAACACATCGCCCGACGGCGCCGACGGTGCGTTGGTCGCGCCGCCGACGGCCTCGTCGGAGGGGAGCGCCTCCTGCCCGTCCTCGCCGTCGATCCAGGCGACGTCCCTCGGCGGCACGCCCGCGGCGAGCAGGTCGCGGGCGATCGAGCGCCATGCGTCGAAGCCGCCACGAACGAGGGCGCGTCTCACAGCTCTCCAGTCAGCGCCGAGGCTCCCGCCTGGAAGAGGGCGAGCTGCGCATCCGCGGGCGCGATGCGCCCGCGCAAGTCGTCGCGGTCGAGCAGGGCGACGTCGGGGTTGTGATCTGCCGTGACGATGAACGGCCGGGCCCGCTTGAGGGCGATGCGCAGCCGCCCGAGGTCGGCTAGGCGGAGTGCCCGCGTCCGACGCGCCGCCACGATCCGCTTCGCGTTCCGCACGCCCAGGCCGGGCACGCGGTAGAGCGCCGCCAGCGAGGCCTTGTTGACATCAATGGGGAAGAAGCCTCGGTTCCGCAGCGCCCACGCGAGTTTGGGATCGATCGCGAGGTCGAGGTTTTCCCCCGCCCCCCCGCCGGTGATCTCGCCGACCTTGAAGCCGTAGAACCGCATCAGCCAGTCGGCCTGGTAAAGCCGGTGCTCCCGGATCAGCGGCGGCGTCACGCCCGGGAGCAGGCCGTCGTGCGACGGGATGGGCGAGTAGGCCGAGTAGTAGACCCGCCGCAGCCGCTGCCCGGCGTAGAGCCCGCTCGCCCGGCCCAGGATCGCCGCATCCGAGGAGTCGGTCGCGCCGACGATCATCTGCGTGGTCTGTCCCGCCGGCGCGAACCGGGGCGGGGCCGCGCCGCCCGCGGCGACGCCCGACGCCGCCCGTTCTCCCTTCGCCGCGTCGATCCGCTCGCGGATGGCGGACATCGTCAATTCAACCGCCGCGCTCGTCTTCTCGGGCGCGAGGCGGCGGAGGTCCTCGTCGCTGGGGAGCTCGACGTTGGCGCTCAGGCGGTCGGCGTGCTTTCCCGCCTTGGCGATCAGCTCGGGCGAAGCCCCCGGCACGGCCTTGAGGTGGATGTACCCGAAGAAGCGCTCGTCCTCGCGCAGCCGCCGCGCGACCTCAGCGAGTTCTTCCATCGTGCGGTCGGGACTCTGCACGATTCCCGACGAGAGGAAGAGCCCCTCGATGTAGTTCCGCTTGTAGAACTCCATCGTGAGCCACACCACCTCGTCCACCGTGAACCGCGCCCGCCGCACGTCGCTCGAGACGCGGTTCACGCAGTAGCGGCAGTCGTAGATGCAGTAGTTGGTCAACAGGACCTTCAGCAGCGACACGCACCGCCCGTCGGGGGTATACGAGTGGCAGATTCCCACCCCATCCGTGTCCCCCAGCCCCATCCCGCCGTTGGACCGCTTCGAGCCCGACGAGGCGCACGACGCGTCGTACTTCGCCGCGTCCGCGAGCACGCCGAGCTTCGTCCGCAGGTCCATCCGGCCGCCTCCGATTGGGTGGAAGACCACCATCCCGATCGTATGCCGAACGGTCGTCACAACATGTGAAATCGCAAGGGTCTACGACGCCAGTGGACCGGGGGAAGCATGGGCGTGATCGCTTCGCGACCTCTGCGGTTCGACGCTCGACGTTAAGCCCATCCCGACCCTTCCACCTTACTTGGCGACCGGCTCTCCCGCAGCCGTGTACTCAACAGGCGTCTGCAGCCCAAGCCCCTCCAGCTGAGGAAGGATCGTCCGCTTATCGCCGACGAGCACCAGCACGCCCTCGTCCAGCCGCACCGCCGTCTTGGCGGTGTTGTTCAACGTCGCTTCCGTCGCCTCGCCCATCTCCCGCATGTCCGCGGCCAGCGACTCCAGCGGCAGCCCCGCCTCGATCAGTTCCGCCGCGGCCCCGATCAGCCCCTCGTTGCCGACGAAGCCGGTCACGATGTCGTTCCGCAGCGTCTCGCGCGCCTTGCCGACCTCGGCGTCGGTCACGTCCCCCGTGCGGAGGCGGGCGAACTCCCTGGCGAACTCCACCAAGGACGCCCCGGTCACGTCCGCCCGCACCGATGCCTGCGCCACGAAGTACCCCGCCGACGGCCCCATCGCCATGATCGAGCGCGCTCCGTAGGTATACCCCTTCCCCTCGCGCAGGTTCTGGTTCAGCCGGCTTGTGAACGAACCGCCCAGGATCGTGTTCATCAGCCTCAGCGGCACCCGCGCGGCGTCCCTCGCGACCGGCGCCGGCGCGATGTACCGCACCACCGTCTGCACCGCGTCGGGGCGATCGACGATGACGACTCGCAGACCCTGCGCGGCGTTGCCCGTCGCGCGGCCGTCGGTGATCGCCGCAGGCACCGCCGCACTCCCCGCCGCCGCCTTCCACCCGCCGAACGCCCGCTCGAGCGCCGCCTTCGCCTCCGCCTGGGTAACGTCCCCCGCGACCAGCACCGTCGCCCGCTCGGGCCGGAAGAGCGCGGCGTGGTGGGCCCGCACCGCCTCCAGCGTCACGTCTGCGACCGTCCTCTCCGTCCCCTGCACCGGCCACCCGTACGGATGATCGTCGCCGAAGAGCGCCCGCCGCGCGACCACGCTCGCCATCGCGCCCGGGTCGTCCTGCTGGGCCTTGATGTCCTCGAGGTGCAGCCCGCGGACCCGCTCCCAATCCTTCGCCTCGAACCGCGGCCGCAGCACGGCGTCGGCCATCAACCCAAGCGCCCCGTCGAGGCTCCGCCGGATCGTGGTCATCGAGACCTGCGCCGACTCCACGTCCGTCGAGGCCCGCAGCGTCGCGCCCAGCGACTGCACCGCGTCCGCGAAGGCCACGGCGTCGCGCTCCCCCGCGCCTTCGGTCAGCATCTGCGCCGTCAGGTCGCTCCGCCCCGCCGCGGCGGGCGGATCGAGCGGGCCACCCGCCGTCACCAGCAGCGTCGCCGAGACCAATGGGAGCGCCGGCCGCTCCCACAGCAGCACCCTGGCCCCGTTGCCGAGCGTGAACCGGACCGGCTCGGGCAGGGTGAAATCGCCCGCCGCGGTGTCCGGCGGGCGCTCGTCCCGCCCCGACTCGCCGCGCTCGGGCTCGTCGGGGAGCACCCGCATCACCAGGCGCGCTTCGGGCGTGAGCACCCGCCGCGCCCACTCGCCGATCCGCGCCGCCGTCGCGCCGCGGAACCGCGCGAGGTCGCGCTCGAACCCGTCGGGATCGCCGTAGATGAACTCGTACTCGTTGAGCCTATCCGCCCGGCGCCGCAGGCTCTGGAGCTGCGCGATCCGCGCGAGTTCCACCGTCGCCAGCCGCTGCGCGACCTCGGCATCCGTCACGCCGTCCGCCAGCACGCGGCCGATCTCCTCGTCGACGATCGCCTCGACGCGCCCGAGGTCCGCCCCCGGCTTGGCCGTCACGTCGACGCGGAAGACCGACTGAAGCACGGCACCCTGCTGGCCCGCGTCGACCTCGACCGCCAACCCCTCCTCCAGCACCAGCCGCCGATAGAGCCGGCTCGACTTGCCCTGCGCCAGCACCGCCCCCAGCAGCTCCATCTCCGCGTCCCCCTCGGCGTACTCCGAGGGGCCGTGGTACGCGAAGCTCACCCGCGGCAGCTGCACCTGATCCAGCGCCACCGCCCGAACCTCGCCCGTCAGCCGCACGGGCGGCGCCGCATTGGGCACCACCGGGGCCCCCGGCGCGATGTCGGCGAAGAGCCGCTCGATCAGCGGCTTGACCGCCGCGGGGTCGAAGTCCCCCGCCACCACCAGCGACGCGTTTCTCGGCACGTAGAACGTCCCGAAGAAGTCCTTGACGTCCGCCACCGTCGCCGCCTCGAGGTCGGCGTGCGAGCCGATCACCTCGTTGTGGTACGGGTGCCCCGCCGGGAAGAGGATCTCGATCATCCTGAGCTCGGCCTTGCCGTACGGCGCGTTCTCGATGCTCTGCCGCCGCTCGTTCCGCACGATCTCGCGCTGGCGGTCGAGCTTCTCCTGCGTCATCGTCCGCCCCAGGTCCTCCAACCGGTCCGCCTCCAGCCACAGCAGCGTGGGCAGCAGCGACGCCGGCCCGCCCGAGTAGTAGTTGGTCCGGTCGAAGGACGTGCTCGCGTTGTTCGAGCCGCCCCCCGCCTCCATGAGGTTGTCGAAGTCGCTGCCGGGCACCCGCTGGGTCCCCATGAACATCAGGTGCTCGAAGAGGTGCGCGAAGCCGCTTCGCCCCGGGGCCTCCTCCTTGGCCCCCACGTGGTACCACACGTTCACCTCGACGATCGGCAGCGACTTGTCCGGGTGCAGGATCACCGTCAGCCCGTTGGGCAGGACGTACTTCTCGAATTCGACCTTCTGCGCCACCGCGGCGGGCGCGCCCGCCAGCAGACCGATCAGGACGACCACAAGGGACAGAACGCGTGCCGACATGAGAACTCCTTCAGGAACGGAGCGGGCCCACGCGAGTCTAACCCCCCTGCCGCGTACCATCGCGGCGCGTCCGATCGCACGCCCTCAAGGAATACCCTCAGATGCGCCAGCACCGTCCCCTCCGTCGCGCCGCCTGGACCGCCGCGGCCCTCGCCGCCGCCCTCGCCGGGACCACGTTCGCCCAGCCGACGACGACCCCGGCCCAGCCCGCCCCCACCACTCCCACCACTCCCAAGACCGAGCCGGGCCGGACCGCCCCCGCCCCCACCGACCCCACGAAGCCCGCCGACGCGCCCGCCGCCGCGCCGTCCGACGCCCAACAGGAGAACCTCGTGCACGTCCAACTGACCACCTCGATGGGCGACATCGTCCTGGAACTCGACAAGGCCAAGGCCCCGATCTCCGCCGCGAACTTTCTCAAGTACGTTGAGAAGGGCCACTACGACGGCACCATCTTCCACCGCGTCATCGACAACTTCATGATCCAAGGCGGCGGCTTCGACGCGACCATGAACCAGAAGTCCACCGACGCCCCCATCAAGAACGAGTGGCAGAACGGCCTCAAGAACCTGCGGGGCACCGTTGCCATGGCCCGTACCAACGTCCCGGACTCCGCCACGAGCCAGTTCTTCATCAACGTCAAGGACAACGCCTTCCTCGACCAGCCCAACGGCGGCGCCGCCTACGCCGTCTTCGGCAAGGTGATCCAGGGCATGGACGTCGTCGACAAGATCCGCGCCGTCAAGACCGGCACCAAGAACGGCATGGGCGATGTCCCGGTCGAGACCGTCGCCATCACCAAGGCCGCGAAACTGACACCCGAGCAGTCGGCGGCGCTGCAGGGCCAGCCCAAGAAGTAAGACGCCCGCGATACCGATGGTTCCCGCCCGACACCGGCCCCCGAGGGTCGGTGTTTTTTCGTACGCGCCCACCGGTCGCTCGGGGCTCTCTTCGCCAATCACGCTCCCCCGCTGCAAGTTCGTCCCCGCGCTTTCGCCGTCACGGTAGTCCGCCCGCACCGCGTTCCACGAAGGCCTCCGACGGCCTTCAACCGTTCCCGGCCTCCTCCGCCAGGCCGGTCACCCGTACAGAAAGATCGTCGCCCCCGCCCCGTCCGGAGCGTCCCTCCTGGGCGTCTCCGCCCTCGTCGCCGCCCGCCGCCGGCGCGCGGCCCGCTGAACGAACCTCGAGCCCGATCCCATCACGACGCACGACACCCCCGGCCGCCCGGCGTTGGTGCGCATGCCGACCCATCGCGAGACCCGGAGACGCGACTGTGAGGCAGTCGCACCGCGAGGCCGACTTCGGGACCACCTCACGCGTGCCCACGCCCGTACACTTCCCCGCCCATGCAGCTCAACGGCGTTAACTTCCCCGAGGCGAAGATCGCGGACCTCTGCCGAGCCGCGGGGGTCGTGCGCATCTTTGTTTTCGGATCGATCCTGACCGACCGCTTCCGTCCCGACAGCGACATCGATCTCCTCGCGGAGACGGATCCCGTCACGCCCCCCGACCTCTTCACCCTCGGGGGCCTGCAGATGGACCTCTCCGACCTGCTCGGTCGGCACGTCCACCTCACGCTCCTTGGCGGCGTGCCGACGGGGGAACAGCCCGCCGTGCTAGCCCGCGCACGGGTGCTCTGTGCGGCCTGACGGGACCGAATCCGGGGCGTCACCGACGCCCGAGGACCTGATCCGCTTCGCGCACATGCTGCGAGCCTCGAGCGACGCGCTCCAAGTCGTTGCGGGCGACGACGCCCGGACGCTCGCGGCCGACATGGTGCGAACGCACGCTCTGATCCGCTGCTTCATCGTGATCGGCGAGGCGGCGACGAAGCTCAGCCCCGGGGCCCGCGCTCTCCTCGGGGACGTCCCATGGCGACAGGTGATCGGGCTGCGGAACATGGTGGTGCACGTGTACTGGGATATCGATCTCGGGATCCTCGTCGACACCACCACGAGTCGCCTGCCCTCACTCGTCGTGGCGCTCAAGTCGGCCTTGGCTACACCGCCACACGACCCGCCCGGGCCATGAAGCGGCGATATCCGGCGGTAAACCTTCGAAGCGTCACGGACAGAACAGAGAAGGGTGCAGTTCCTCGTGAGCCTCTGGCCCGATCTCGGGAGCCGCAGAAGATTGTGGAGCTGGACGCTACCTCCCCGGCTTCACGATGTTCCGCGCCAGCCCCATCCAAGACATCACCTTGATCGTGATGTACGTCAGGTCCACCTCGAACCACCGCCGCCCGTGCGCCGCCGCACGCTGCGCGGCGTGGTGGTTGTTGTGCCACCCCTCGCCGAAGCTCAGGATCGCCACCCACCAGTTGTTCCTGCTGTCGTCGTTCGTGTCGTAGTTGCGGTACCCCCACGTGTGCGCCGCCGAGTTCACGAACCACGTCGCGTGGAACGTGAAGACCGTCCGCACGCACACGCCCCACACCACCAGGCCCCACCCGTTCCCACCCATCGCGTAGTGGCCCACCAGGAACAGGATCACCGCCAGCACCACCTGCGGCAGGCCATGATGCTTGTCGATCCACACGTGCACCGGGTCCCGCTGCAGGTCCTTCGCCGCGTCGCGCGGGTTCTGCCCGGGCGGGTCCTTCAGGAAAGCCCACAGGATGTGCGACCAGTTGAAGCCGTGCTGGGGCGAGTGCGGGTCGTGCTCCCCGTCGGAGTGCTTGTGATGGATCCGGTGCGTGCCGACCCACTGAATGGGCCCGCCCTGCCAGTTGAGCGTCCCCAGGATCGTCAGGAAGTACTCAACCACCTTGGGCGTCTTGAAACTCCGGTGCGTCAGCAGCCGGTGATAGCACAGGCACACGCCCAGCCCCCCGCACGCCCACCACAGGAACCCCGCCACCCCCAGGTTCGCCCACGAGAACGTGAACGGCGCCGCGATGCACCCGAGGTGCATCAGCACGATTCCGAACGTGTTCGAGACGGCCATGTTCCGCCACGCCAGATTCTGGTGCGGCGGGTCGTACGTCTCGGCGTTCGCCGCCGTCTGCTTCGCCGGGCCCGCCGCGGGGAGTTCCCCGCCGAATCCCGTTCCGGGCAGGGTCGCGGCCCCCTCATCGCCCTTGATCACCGCTTCCAAAGCCTCGCCGCGAATCTGCGTTGACGTCATCCATGGCCTCCAGCCGCAACGAGAATCGGCCACCCCGCGCATTCCACCTCTGAACCCGCACACCCGGACCGCCCTTGAAGGGCGCTTCCGACGAGCGAGAAGCGAGACGCGTGACCGCGCCGATCCGTCCGAACATGGTATTCGGCATACACCCCCCCACGATGAAGAGTTCGAAAAGGGGTTGATCCCCCTGTCCGTGCGGGGTCGAACGCCAGAGATTCCATTGGGTTCAGACCGCCCGCCACGAGGAGGGTTCCGGTAACGCGAGGTCTTTCGACAAAAAATCGCGTCCCGGACCGCCCGGCAGCGTGGATTTCCCTATCACCCCGTCCGTCTTGCCAGTAGACTTCACCCGACAAGACGCCACGGAGTGAGAGCCGGGGCATTTCCATCAGCACGGCCCAGAGGCGACGGTTTCCGCTGATCCGCCCGGGACCAAGGAGAGAGATTCATGAAGACTGTGATCATGTCCTGCGCGGCACTCGCGATCGTGGCCGGGGCGGC
>Ga0105044_10003283_pt1 | contig 22169 bp, 16 predicted proteins | sample MAT01_FD_78092 | JGI IMG/M metagenome (GOLD analysis project Ga0105044, IMG submission 78092) | Freshwater microbial communities from Lake Fryxell liftoff mats and glacier meltwater in Antarctica - MAT-01 | ecosystem: Environmental > Aquatic > Freshwater > Ice > Liftoff microbial mat | place...
CGCCACCAACGGGGTAAAGCCGGGATGGCCTGCGCCGAGCGTGAACAACCAGGCTCCTGGCGGCGGGGTTCCAGGGATTCACGGGGTTCCAGGGATTCACGGGGTTCCAGGGATTCATGGGATTCACGGGATTCCAGGGGTTCATGGCCAATCCGCCGCCTCATCTGACACACTCGACCCCGGTCGGCTACGCTCGGAAATCGACCAGCAGCCGTCAGCGCGTTGCCGAAGTGCCGTTGACCGTCCTATCCTTTAGTATGTGCTGATTCCGGGTGTGAATAATGCGAGGGAGGATGCGCGGGACCTGGCGGAGTATCTGAGGCCGTTCGGCGGCATGTCGCCCGGCGGGGAGCGAAGGACGCCGCTGGCCCTGGTGAACCTGATCCCGTACCACCCGCGCCAAAACAGCCCGTGGCCCGCGCCCGAGGAGGGCAAGGTGGATGAGTTCATGGGGTGGCTGAAGGAAGAGGCCGTGTATGTGAAGCGGCGTCGGACCAAGGGCCGGACGATGACGGGGGCGTGCGGGCAGCTTGGAACGGCGGAGATCGGAAGCGGAAGTTTGTGCCGTTGACGACGGAGGGTGGTCACGGCGGGATGTGAGTCTTCAGGCGGCGTGAACGGCCGGTCATGACGGGAGAACGACGATGCAGGCAGAAAAGAGCCCGGAGATGCAGCGAATCAGGCGGTGGACATACTGCGTCCGCCGTCCGAGCGCCACGCGGCAGGAAGATGACGGGCACACCGTCTATAAGAAGGGTCACGAGATCCGCTTCTCGATCGAGACCAAGGGCGATCTGCGTGAGCTGAGGCGGTGCCTGAAGGCGGTGGGTCTCAAGCCGGGGCGTGAGTATGTGAAGTCGAATCGGATTATCGTCCCGGTGTATGGCAGGCAAGCGGTCGAGATGCTGGATCGGTAGGACAGGAAAGGGGAGTTCACCGCCCAGTGGCAGACGGCACAGAGTTTGGATCCTTCAATCTGACTCTTCCTTTCTGTGAACTCCGCGGCTCTGCGTTGAAACTTGGTTGCTAGTGCTGTGTCACTCCTAAGATTTCGGGTCGCTGTAGGGGTTCGGGGACGGGACGCTCCTGGCAACAAGGAGGTGCCCCATGGCGAAGAAATATGTCGTGCGATTGACGGCGAAGGAACGCCAGATTCTGCGTTGTCTTGGTTCAGCGTGAACTGGAATCTGGCGGTGAGGGCAGAACTGATCGCGGAGATCTATCGGCAACGGTGGCTCATCGAGATGTTCTTTCGGCTCTTCAAGCACATCCTTGGGTGCCGACACCTCATCTCGGACAAGCACAACGGCGCGGAGATTCAGGCCTCCTGCGGGATGATCGTGTGCCGCCCCTCTCAGCCCGGATGCTGAGGAGCCGGTCGGGGGCACGCGCAGCCGCCAAGGACTTTTGCGCGGCCAAGAATCGCACCATCATCCACGAGAGCACACTCGCAAAATCCGCCGGCGGCGAGCATGTCACCGCCGGCGAACCAATGCGGTTTGCTTCTGTCGTCCATGCAATCGCCGTGCCGAACACGATGGCCGTAGCGAACGTCCGGCGATGCGGCACCGGCAACCCTGAGCCACCGTACGGGCAAATTTCAGGTCAAACGAGCCAAGCCGCACAATCGCGTTTTGAGCGTCGCCGGGTTGATGCACTGAGCCGTCGGGAATCGGCTACAATGCTGACGCTCCGCGCGGGATGCGGGGCGATAGGTTTTCTGCCATGCTCGTGCTGTCGTCCACCCATGCCGGTGAGCTCATAACGAGGCTTGCTGGGGGCCGGAAGAATGTTCTGGTTGCGTGTCACGCCTCGGCCAGCGGGTTCGCCCGCCGTCACCGCGGATCACATGCCCCGGAATCCAAGGCACCCCCGTCTTTTTTATCAGCGAGCTCTCCGCATCTCGTGACGCCACGGCATTGCGGTGGAAAGCCTACCGCCCCGCGTTCCGCGCCGCCCAGGCCGTGAACGCCTGCTGCGGCGGACTGCGAAAGATCTTCGCGAAGGCCTCGTCAAATGGCATCCCGCCGTCAACGAGCGCTACGAGTTGAGCGAGCTTGCCCGGCGACGCAAGGGACGACACGAACCCACCGGCCGCCGTCGTTGTCGCGGCCGGATCGGCGTGCCCGGCAAGAAAATCCTCCGCCGATCCGAGCTGCCGGATCGCCCCGCCAACCGCGAGCTTCCACTCCTGCACGAGCTGGGCCTTCGGAAGTGCCTTCATGGCAATGGCCCTGCCCGCCCCACGGCAGAACCAGGAAGGAAGGCGACGCCCGGTGAGCGCGGCCGCAGCAATCTGCTCCGTCAGGAGCAGCCTCGTCGTCTCGCCAGACTCATCGGCCGAGGGCACGAGGAAGGCCGCATAGATCACGTCGCCCGCCATGCCCGCATTGCCAGCGATCCCCTTCGGACGCTCGCCCCGCAGCACCACCTGCCAGAGCGCCGAGTAGTCGAAGGAATTTTTGAACACATAGACGACCACGCCTCCCTTGAGGAGCGAAGTGCCCGCCCCCAGGAGCTCCCGACGCACGAGGCCCGACACCTCCGCCGCTTCGGCGCCGAGCGCTTTCAGCCGTGGCTCAGGGAGATTTCCCAGAATGAAGAGGCCCTCGTGGCGGTCGGTGACCGGCGGCTCATCCGGGATGATGCGTTCCCAGAGCTTCTCCGCCGCCTTCTGCCGCACAGCGGCAAGGTCGTCATCGGAAAGCCGCTGAGACTTGCCGGCCGCGACGACCTTCTCGAGCGAATCCGATGGCGTCAAAAGATCAATGCGCCCCCCCTGATTGATCCACTTCTCGATGAGTGCGATCTGCTGGTCTGGCAGCGGCGGCGCATTGAGGGGCATCCGCTGGCCGTCGATACCGACGCCCCGCAGCTTCTTGATGAGCAGGCTTTCTGAACCCTTACCAGGAGCGAGGGCAGGGCCGCTGCGTCCACCTTTGACAAGCGAGACGAGTGTGGTGATCTGAAAATTGTTCTCAGGGTCGCGATCACCGTGACACTTCCCGCACTTGTCGAGGAGGATCGGAGCGACCTCGCTCGAAAACGCAATGTCTCCTGGCTTGAGCGGAGCCGCCGCGGCGACCGGCATGACTGGGACAGGGGCCGGAGCTGCTCCTCCGCGGGCGACTGCATCGAGGCTGACGGCGGGGTCGGCATCACAAATTGCGCCGCGGTCAATCCACGAAATCAGGATCCCGACATCTCCCGACGTGACTTTCCCGCCTCCCCGCGGCATGTCTCCCGTGAGGATCACGTCCACGAGCCGGCTCGCCATGCCCGCGCCCTTCTGAACCATTCCCGAATCCATGAGGGCCTGGTAGGTCGCCATCTGAAAATTGCCCCGCCGCGCCGAGACATGGCAGCCGCCACAGGAACGCACGAGGATTGGCGCCACCTGCCGGGCAAACGAGACGCCGGCCGCCACTGGAGGCTGCGCTGTGCCTAGACGTGCCGGCGCGGGGGCCGGCGCGGGCACGTTGAGCGCTGTCACGTCTACGCCGGCTTTCTCGAGCGCCTTGCGGGCCGCGGTGGCCTTGTCCGACAGGAGCTTAAAGCCCGGGGGAAGCTGCGGCTTTTCCTGCATGGCCCGCAGGCCCTCGATGCCGGCCGCCAACGAGGCCGCAGCATCGGCTGGCTTCCCTGCGGCAATCAGCTTTGCAACCGCATCGATGCGCTCGCGGATTTCCTTGGGTGTGGCATCGGCGGCGCGAACGGACGCGAGCACGAACACCACACACGCAGCGGCCACGAGGATCGGCCACGTGGTCCTGGGCATCAGACGGAGCATGGAGCCATCCTCCCGATCACTTCGACATTAAATCGGCCGCTGTTCATCGAGTCGGACGTTGGAATCCCGTCGCCTCCGCCGCCCAGGCGGTCGCGGTGCGTCGTCGGTGAGCGAGACGAGCGCCGCAAAGGCCGCCGTAGCAACAACCGAAGCGGCCCACACAACCCCCAGGGCGAGCGCCACCCAGCGGCACGCCGCAGCCGCCATCGTGTCACCGACGGCAGCCAAGAGCGCGGCCGTGCCGAGCGTCATGGCCAGCACCACAGGGATGACCAGGAGCGCTGTCAGGCTCGCCAAGAGGCCACGGCGAAGCGGTCGACGGGGCATGAAGGTGAAAACAACCAGGGCCGGGCGGGAGGGGTGAACGATCGAGGCTCCGATTGTCCTTCCACGCCACGGGCCTGGTCAAGCAAGGACGACACCGTCGCCCGCACGAGAGCCTATTTTTCGAGGCTTTTGCGGACATCGCCGATCACCGATTCCAACAACGAGCCCTCCTCTTCGGCGGAAGGGGGCGGGAGCGGAGGGAGTTCGGGCACTGTGAAAGGAGGCTCGTCGTCGGCCGGCTGGGCCGAAGAACCACCCAGCGCAACGGTCGAATCCTCGGGCGGCATGGGTTCTGGCTCGGGTTCTGGCTCGGGCTCTTTTTTGGAACCCTTCTTCGCTTTCGCGACCCGCGCGGGGGGAGTCTTCCCCTTCACCGGGCGGGGCAGGTCCGCGCCTGTGATCTGAAGCCGCCGTTCGCCGAGCGCCAGAAGAATCGCGCCCGTTGCGGTGGTAAGCGTCCGTGGCCCGTATCCCACGTCGCTGTTGCAGTTTGCACGGTCGCGTCCCCAGGGCTGGAGGATGAGGCCGCCGTTGTGCGTCTCCGAGAGAATCAGGAACGTCTTCATGTAATCGAAGTACGCCCGGAGCACTGCCGGATTCTCGCATCGAGACGCGCCGAGGATGCTCCAGAAGGCGTGGAGGTTCGAGGCGGCGTGGCCGTCGAAGGCATTGCCCGGCCCGAGGACGCAGGTGTTGGCAGCGTGCCTGCCGAGGTACTGCCACGAGGGCTTGTCTTCGTTCCCGATGAGATGCGCCACGGCCCCGATGCCCACGGGCGCCAGGTGGCCGCCGCTCCGGCTGGTCTGAAAGGGCTGCGTGGGCTCAGGCATCTCACGGTATTGCGGATTGCAGCGATCGATCTGACGAAACCCGGGCTCCGCCAGCTCCGTCACCACATTCGTGGATGCCTCAGCGGCCAACCATTCGGTCGGCTTCCAACGAGGATCTGCCTTGGTCGGCCAGACGATCTCATACTGGCCAATCCCCTTCATCCCGGCCGGACACATATAGCCAGGGCCACGGCCGCTGAGCGCCTTCGACGGGTCTTTGAGCTTGATGACCGCATGGGTCGGATGAATCGCCGGTGGATTGAGCCAGTCGGCACTCCGAAAGGCGTAGGCAATGTCCAGCGATGTTGCCGACGTGGAATTGAGATAGTGCTGATGGATTCGCTGATAGAGATCCTTGTCGTAGGGGAGGCCAGCCTTCTTGAAGAGGGTCATGGCCATCATTTGGAGGCCGGAGATCGCGGCAATCGACGCGTAGGGCTTCGATCCGCTTCGAATGATCGTCGGATAGGAGCGGTGGGTGTAAATCCCATTGTGGCCCTGGGAGCCCTCGGGCATGACCGCGGCAAGGCCCTGGATTGTGGGCACCACACGCTGGTCTTTTGTGAGCAGGTAGTACTCCCCGAGGACGATGCCATCGAAGCCCCACGACCAACACTGAAACCCACCGCCCTCGGGGTCGTACCGTTTGCCCGCGTACCCACCCATCTCCCGAATGATGATGTCGTTGTACTTGGGGCTGCCACTGCCCATCATGGCGAGCATGGCGTGGGCCCTGCCGTAGGCCATGCCGGAGAAGGACCCTGCCTTCTTCCAGTCTGCCGACATGTAGTCGGCCGCCAGGAAGTCGCAGAGCTCGATGAGCATCTTCTTCGACCGCGGGCAGTCGTAAGGGAAGGTTGGCGCGAAGCGGCCCACCTTCCGGAGCTGAATGCCGACCTCTTTTTCCTGGCTCGGATTCGCCTTCGGCCAAACGATCAAACGCAGCATGCCGTCCGGGCTGCCCTGGCTGTCTTCGATGTGGTAGGCGAGCTCCATCATCGGTCCGTCCCAACCACCACCGCCCGGAAGCCTCCGGCCGAACCGGTGCGCCGTCGTGAATTTTCGCCCGTTCGCGCCGACGATCACGTCGTCAATGTTGACCTTACCCTTGGCCGGCGAGAGGGCGTCTTGGAAGACGTACTTCACGACCAGGAGGTTTGGCTTCTCCGGATAAATGCGGGCCCGAATCCCGGTAGGGCCGAGATTCAAGAGCCAATTCCCGCCTGGGAGCGCGTCCTTGATCTCCTTGTCGGGATAACTCCGCAGATCGACGTTCCAGGGATACCCGTCCTTTTCGAAAACCGCGGCCGACTCGCGGCCAGCAAAAGCCAGCACGAGGCATACCAGACAGACTCCGCTGCCCCATACCCTGCCTCGCGGGGCTCTTCCTCGGCCATTCTGTGCCATCATTTCAGACTTTCTCCTCCGACCAAGCGGCAAGTTTCCACCGACCAGGGCAGTCTATCGTCTGCAATTGTGAAAAACCCGTCAAACTCTCGGTGTCTGGGGTTATTCGCTGGCCGCTACACTCAAGTATTCCCGGGAGTCATGAGCGATGCATCAAGCCCCCCAGCCAATGAGCGATCTGGTGCGGCGGGCACTGGTGTGGGGGTGCATGTTTGTCGCCCACGGGGCAGCATTCCAGGCCCGCGGTGACCGTGTCGAAATGATCGACGGCCGCATCCTTGATGGCCGTTTTGCCCGACTTCCGGGGGTGGCCATCGATCCCGTTGAGGCCGCCAATCGCGCGAGTGCCCCCGGCGAACCGATCCTCATGTGCGACGACGAGCTCGCCCGCACGATGGTGTCGAAGCGACAAGTGCGGGCGGTGGAGGAGGCTGTTGTCGATCCCGGCATGGAGCGCATTCGCATTCCACAGCGGGTTCCCGATGGTGGCCGCCTGGTCGCGGGCGTCGGTTCCATTCTCGGCGTGACGCCCTTCGACGAGTACGGCCGGAGAGTGCTCACGCTCTCGACCGCTTCGGGCAAGCTCGATGTCGTCCAGGGCATCACCGAGATCACGCCCCGTTGGACCCGCGTGCAGGCCGTGCAGACCGAGAAGCCGCTCCAGCTCGACATGCGGCTGGCGACGACCTCGATCCCGCGAGATGTCCTCGAACGAGTGATCGCCAAGCAGGTTGATCCGGGAAGTTCTGACGAGCGGCTGCGGGTGGTGCGACTGCTCATGCAGGCCGAGCGATTCGATGACGCGAGGCAGGCGCTCGACGCTGTGCTCAAGGCCTTTCCGGAGCTCTCTGACCTTGCCAAGGAACGAAAGACACTCGGTCGCCTTGCTGCCAGGCAGCTCCTCGACGAGATTCTGGCCCGCGCCAAAGTAGGCCAAGACCGGCTTGTGCTCGCACTGCTCGAAACGTTCCCCGTCGACAACGCCGACGGCGAACTGCTCGAAGAGGTCCGGGAAACTCGGGACGCCTATGGCCAGCGGCGAGACCGCGCGGCAATGATCGTCGCGGCGCTGCGGGAGCGAGCTGGCCGCCTCGAGGCTGACGTCGCTCGTGAGGCAACAGTCGCGATCGACGAGATTCAGCGTGAACTTTCCTTCGGGGTGCTCGAGCGACTCGCCACGTTTGAGCGGGTCGGCCTTGATGCCGATCTCCCGCCAGACAGGGCCGTTGCCATCGCGATCAGCGGCTGGCTTCAGGGCGCGGCCGTGGGCGAAAGCAATCTCAAGCTCGCGCTCTCGGCCGTGCGGCTCCGCGACGCGATCCGCGAGTACGTGAACGCGACCACCGAGCCGGCCCGGGCCAAAGTGCTCGAACGGATGCGTCGAGAGGAGGCGTTCTCAATGCCCACGCTCGCCTCGCTTGCCGCGGCGATGCGGCCCCCCGTCGATCCCCCGTCGCCGCGTTCGCCCGGGCTCTACGAGCTGGAAGTGGCCGGCCCGGCCGGAGAGCCGATTCGCTGCCTCGTCCAACTGCCCCCCGAGTACGACCCGCTGCGGCGCTACCCGGCCGTTGTCACGCTCCACGCCTCGTGGTCCACGCCGCTCAACCAGATCGAGTGGTGGGCTGGCTTGCCAGGGCCCGACGGCGTCCGCCAAGGTCAGGCGGCACGGCACGGCACGATCGTGATCGCGCCGGCCTGGGCCCGCGAGCACCAGACGGCGTACGAGTATTCGGCCAGGGAACATGCTGTCGTGCTCGCGTCTCTCCGGGCGGCGCTGCGAAGTTTCTCGATCGACACCGACCGCGTGTTCCTCTCCGGCCACTCCGTCGGAGGTGATGCCGCGTGGGACATCGCCCTGGCCCACCCCGACCTCTGGGCAGGGCTCATCGCGATCACGCCCACCGCGGACCGATACGTCACCCACTACTGGCCCAACGCTAGCGATCTTCCGGTCTATGTCGTGGGAGGGGAGCTCGACCGGTTCCGCCTCCAGAGCAATGCCACCGACCTCGACCGCTACTTCACCAAGGGTTTTGATGCGACCTACGTTGAGTACCGTGGCCGCGGGCACGAGCATTTTTCGGATGACATTCTGCGCATCTTCGACTGGATGGGCCGCAAGCGGAGAAATTTCTTCCCGAAGGAATTTTCAGCCGTGACATTCCGCCCCTGGGATCGTTTTTTCTGGTGGCTCGAGCTCGAGTCGCCGCCACCCAAGACGGTCGTGCTGCCCGAACAGTGGCCTCCGGCGACCGGCTCGCGGCCGCTCTCAATCGAGGCCAAGAAGCTCGTCACCAACACGATCTCCGTGCGGTGCGGCGCCGACCAGGTGCGCGTCTGGCTCACACCGGAGCTCGTCGATTTCGCCCAGCCTCTGGCCGTCACGATTGACGGGCAGAAGGTTCACAAGACCGCCCCCCAGCCTGACGTCGGCGTGTTTATGGAAGACCTGCGGCTGCGGTCCGACCGCCAGCACCCGTTCTGGGCTGTGATCGAACACACCCGCGGCCGCGGCAAGTGAGGTTACCGGCCGACGGGGCTGGCTGGATTGCGGGCGACACCGGGCTCGGGCTCGCCCGGCCGGGGCAGGACCACCCCGCTCAAGAACCAGCCCTCGGGGAGCGTTTCGAGGGCCGTGCCCACGGTGCCGAAATACTTCCGCACGATCTCGAACTCAGGCAGTGAGCTGCCATCGAGCTTCTGCTCGCGGACACTGCCTGGCTTGCCGTCGCCCAGGATCCCGTTGAGGATCTGCCCAAACACGCTCTGCGACTTGGGCATCGCGCCCGACCGCAGAAGCTCATACGCTGGGCGAATCGATTCGTCCTCGCGGCCGAAGGAACGGGCTGCGACATCGCCGGGGGCATACTTCGCCAGCTCCGCCATCATGGACTTAAAGTCGGACGAGGCGGTAAGAGCGTCGTCGCCGCCCGGCGCGACAAGCACCTTCTCGAGCATGTCACGGTGCGATGCGATGAGGAGATGGCCGTGGGCGACCGTGACCGCCGCATGCGGCAGGAGTTTTTCCTCCTTGTCGCGAAGCCGTTGCCGGCGACTCGAAGCAGACTCGTCGTCGGCATGCGTCACGCTGCCACCCGGGGTTTCGATCTCGAGGGTCGGAATTGCGTGCGAGCGATCCACGAGCTCCCAGGCGGGCTTGCCGCCGATCTCGATCTTTTCCATGTCGCCATCGGCATTCATGACCTTGGCGATCGTCGCCGCAACCTGGGCCTCATCGCGGCAGGCGACGGCGATCACGATCCGCTCCGAATCGGTGCCAAGCGGCTCGACATGGTCGGTGAGCAAGGCCACGCGGGTGCCGAGGCACGCGACGAGATCCTTTTCGACATCGATCTGCGGACCGTCCGGATCCTCCTTGAGCGATGCGATGACATCCTGGTAGACGCCCTTGTCGCCCACGATGTCGTCTACCAGCGTCTCGGCCGCTGCGAAGGCCGTTTGGAGATCCCACTCGAGCGCCATCCAGCCGTCAGCGTCGAGGGGTACCCAGGCAGGCGGGGCCATATCCTTGGCGTTCGGGAACCGCAGCATCTTGGCGGCAAGATCGAAGCGGTCGGGCGAGTCGGGCTCACGGCCGGCCAGCGGCGGCGCGTGAACGAACGTGTGATGCCGAAGGGCGTGTGGCCCCTCGCTGAAAGTGAGGAGGCCGCCGGCAGCCTTGACCGCATCGAATCCCTGACGGCCAAGGATCGCCACGTAATCGGGCCCCTTTCGCTTCTCACGAGGCGGATTCGCCGCCTGCCAGAGCCGTGCAAAGGAGAGCGGCTCAACGAACCACTTGAGCGGCGCCGCGGTCGCGGGAAGTTCCTTGCTGCAGCTGCTCATGACCACCTGAAACGACGGATGGGTCTCCAGGCTGTCGGCACGGCCGCCCTCGAGAACAGCGAAGGCCTGTCCCACCTGAAGCGCGTCGTCACCGACTACGAGCGCCGACTTGGCCAGCGCGAAGGCGACGCGTCGATCGCGGGGCGTGGTGGCTCGACGCTCGTCCTTTTCGGGAGGAAGTTGGTAGACCGTGAGCTCGGGCGGAGCGTCGGGCACGGTGACCTTGGTAGCCTTCTGCTCGATGAGCCGTTCGCCAATCTGGGTCACAAGCTTGCGGGCAAGATCTTCGTGGCCGGTGGTATCGACGATGATCACGGTTGCGAGACGGCCTTCCTGCGGCTCGATGGCCGCGATCGCGATCTCCCCACCAACGATGGCAGCAAGATCATCGAGCGTGAGGCCGAGCTTGGCGAGCCGCTGCTTGCTGTTGCTGCGAATCTGCTCCTTACAACTCTCGATGAAGGTCGCCATAGCCGGATCGGCAACGAGCTGCCCGTATTGCGAGCGGTCGAACCGCTCACGGAACTCCTTCGGCTTCGGAATGCTGAGCCATGCCTTGGTCGTTGCAGGGAAGACCTTTTCGCTGGACGCGAAGCCAGCGGCACTCGCCACCCCGGTGCCATGAGCCACGAAGGCAATCAAAGCGAGGGCAAGCCACCGGGAACGGGTGATCATGAGAGTTCCATCCAAGGGAAGGGCTCCTGCTAAGGCTGTCAGAATCGTCACGACCCGGATGAGACGTTCATTCTGGTATCGGGCGCGGAGGCCGAGTTTCTCGACCCCCAATCCCCGTCGGTATCAGACGGATGGCAGGCGGGAATGGCTGCGCTAGGGAGGAAGTTTGGCAGGATCGCTCCCAACGCTCAACACCGATCGAAGCCCCGCCGCATCGTGCTCACCTCGCGAACGCCCTGGCAATCAGGGAAAGCTTGGCAAGATCGCGATAGCGGCGGCGATTGCGATGGCGAGCACGATCCCGCGGGCGATCATCGGGCGGTGCGGCCCGGCGAGGGTCACCACTCCCACAAGGACGCCCCCGGCCGCGAGGAGGAGTGCGAGCGCCATGAGCGGCTCGGCCGACCGTGTGCCCGAGGGCGGCGGCAGAAACACAGCAACGATGGCAGGCCAGCCTGGGTACACGAGATATCGGGCAGCCATGCGGACGGTGTACCGCAGCGACCCAGGTAGTTCGGAGCGGCCGGCAGCCCCAGCCATGAGCCGTTGGCCCGCAACACCCCTCGGCCCCACCGTGGCCACCGGCAATGCCAACAGGAGAAACCACCCGACAGCCAAGAAGGCATAGGCCCACGCGAACTCGGGCGCGAGGAAGTAGCAGAAGACCATGCCCGCGAGCGACGACACCTGCGCCGCCGCAAGCAACGGCTTTGAAGCCCCGAGGGCCGGAGTGCTCGTGACGAGCGTGCTCAGGGACGCCAACCACGTGGGACGATCCCGCATCATGCACCCCTCGCCGACACGAATTCCTCACGCGAGGCCCCGAGGCCGAACCCGGCCCTGCACCCGCAGGGGAAGGCCCAGAATTCTCAAAAAACCCTCGGCGTCGGTCTGGTCGTACGAACCGCCCGCCTCCATCGACGCGATCGCTGCATCGTACAGGCTCTGACCGCTCTCCCGACTCTTCACGAGCATGTTGCCCTTGTAAAGGTTCAACTCCACGCGGCCCGTCACCGGCTTTTGGGTCTCGCGAATGAAGGCCAGGAGCGCATCCATCTTCGCGCAGTACCAGAAGCCGTAATAGACCATCTCGGCCACCTCGGGGGAGAGGCGATCGCGAAGATGGACAAGGTCGCGATCGAGCGTCATCTGCTCGACGAGCCGGTGGGCTTCGTAGAGGAGCGTCATGCCGGGGGCCTCGTAGACCCCGCGGCTCTTCATGCCGACGAGACGATTCTCGACGATGTCAGTGCGCCCGATCCCATTGCGACCACCGATCTCATTCAGGGCAAGGACAATCTCGTGGGCCGCCATGGGCTTCCCGTTGACCGACGCCGGCACGCCCGCGACGAAATCGATCGCCACGGTCTCCGGCGTATCAGGAGCGTCCTGCGGCGACACGGTCATCCCAAACTCTACGAGGCTAAATCCGTCGGTGGTGAGCTCTTCAAGCAGGCCTGCCTCATAGCTCGTATGGAGGCAGTTCTCGTCCGAGCTGTAAGGCTTGCTCTTGGAAGCCTTCACCGGGATGTTCTTCGCGTCGCAGAAGGCGATGAGCTCCTGGCGGCCGGGGAACCGTTCGCGGAATCGGGCGATCCGCCACGGGGCGAGCACCGTGATGCCCGGATCGAGCGCCTCGGCGGCAAGCTGGAAGCGGCACTGGTCATTGCCTTTGCCAGTGGCGCCATGAGCGAAGACCGTGCAGCCCTCGCGGTGGGCGATCTCGACACAGACCTTCGAGATGAGCGGCCTCGCGATGGAGGTGCCGAGGAGATACGTGCCCTCGTAGCGGGCCTGCCACTGCATCGTGGGGAAGGCGAGGTCGCGGCAAAGCTCCTCACGAACATCGACGATAAGCGACTTGATCGCGCCACACGTCTGCGCCTTTTCGAGGGTCGCCTGCCGATCCTCGCAGGGCTGGCCGAGGTCGACATAGACCGCGACCACGTCGTAGCCCTCTTCGATGAGCCATCCCAGGATCACCGAGGTGTCGAGGCCACCGGAGTAACCCAGCACACACTTTTTCTTCATGATGAATCCAGAACCCTTCTTACCGCGGAACCACTCTGCCGCCGCACGATGCGGCGGCTGCCGACCATGGCAAACCTTGGCTTTGCCTTCGGTCGGCCTGGGTGGACAAAGGCCATGAATGGCTTTGTCCACGGAAAACTAGACTTCGTGAACGAGGGCCATATTGTGCCCGCCCGTTCCGAAACCGGAACCCGCCACCAGCAAAATCCGATCGCCTTTGGCGATGCGTCCCTCCGCAATCGCCCAGCGACAGACATGGTCGAGGAGGGCCCCGGTGTCAGTGGACGCGGCGCCCGCCAGCGGCGTCACGCCCCAGTAGAGGGACATCTGACGGAGCGTGGCGAGGTTGTCGGAGACACCGACGGTCGGCACCGCGCCCCGCCTCTTGGAGCGAGCGATCGCCGTCAGGCCCGACTTACTCGCAACGACAAATAGCTTGGCGTCGAGCTCGCCGGCGATGCGGCTGGCGCCGTCGACCACCGCCTGCGTGATCGGATGGAGCCCTTCGACGAGGAACTCGGGGGACGGCAGAAACTCCTGCACGGGCACGCCGGCGCTGCCCCGCTCGGCCATGAAGCGTCCTTCCATGTATCGCCAGCGGTCGGCAAGGTATTGCTTCTCGGTCTCGCGGGCGATCCGTCGCATCATCTCGACGACGAGCCGCGGGTGTTCGCCGATGGCGGTCTCGCCGGAGAGCATGCAGGCGTCGGCGCCGTCGAGGATCGCGTTGGCCACGTCGGTCGCCTCGGCCCGCGTAGGGCGGCGAGCGTGCTGCATGCTGTCGAGCATCTGCGTCGCCACGATCACCGGTTTTTGGTATCGCTGGCACACGCGGATGATCCGCTTTTGCACCATAGGCATGCTCGCGACATCGGTCTCGACGCCGAGATCACCACGGGCCACCATCACCACGTCGGCCGCATCCACGATCATTTCGAGGGCTTCAACCGCTTCTCGCTTTTCGATCTTGGCGACGACCTTAGCCTGCGAGCCGCGGGTGCGAAGCAGCTCCTTGAGGAGCTTCACTTCAACGGCTGATCGCACGAACGACAGGCTCACAAAATCGATGCCGGAGGTAGCGGCCCATTCGGCATGCCGCCAGTCGTCGGCGCTCATCGCCGCAACCGAGAGTCGAACCCCCGGCAGGTTCACACCCTGGCGGCTCCGCACCGTGCCTCCTTGGACGACGCGGCACTGCACGCGGTCTGCGGTGCGGGCGACAACGACCAGGCTGATCGTGCCGTCGGCAACCATGACGGAGTCGCCGGGAGAAAGCTCGTCCACAAACGGGGCGTACGTGACCGTGAACTCGCGAGGACCGCTCCCCTCGAGCCCACGCACAAAGAAAACCTCCTCGCCTTCAAGAAGCTCGGTCATGCCGTCGGGCAATTCGCCAAGGCGGATCTTGGGGCCGGCGAGATCGGCAAGGACCCCGACCGGCCGACGCAGCTCGTCGGAGATGCGGCGGATGCGGGCGAGCGACTCGGCATGCTCTTCGAGCGTGCCGTGGGCCATATTCAGACGAAAGACGTTGACACCCGCCTCGACGAGGCCGCGAATCGCCTCTTCGGAGCAGGATGCTGGCCCGAGCGTGGCAACGATCTTGGTGCGGACGGTGTCTGGCGGTGTGGGGACTGGGAGCGTCATGGTGGGCATCCAGGCGGGGTGGTGGGCGTGAGGGTGGGGGTCGACGCTACAAGGAGCCCAGAAGGAGCCGGATGGTACCATCCTCGCAGGTGATTTCGGGAGGAGCACGGGACGAGCGGCCGTGAACGCCGACGATCCCGCGAAGGAGCGCGTGCGAACCATGTGGAGCGGCAGGCGAGTGATCGTGGCGGGGGGCACCGCGGGATTTGGCCTGGTGCTTGGCCGACTCCTGGCGCGTGAGGGTGCCCGCGTGCTGCTGGTGGGCCGCTCGGGCGAGGGCGTCCGACGGGCGCTCGAAGCCTGCGAGCGGGACGGCCCTGTCGCGCACGTCGTCCGTGCAGTCACGGCCGATCTCGAGCGGCCGGGCGAGGGCAACCGCGTGGCCGGGGAAGCGCTTCGGATGCTCGGCGGAATCGACGACCTTTTCTTTTGTGTTGGCAGGTCGGGGCGGGCGGCGATCCTGCGAACCGATCGCGCCGAGCTCCAGGCGTACCTCGACGCCAACCTCATGGCGGCCGTCGAGATCACGCGGGCCGTCGCGGAGGATGTCGGAGCCTCCCGCGGCCATGTCGTCTATATAGGTAGCCTCGCTGGCAAGCTGGTCACACCCTTCATGGGCCCCTATGCCGTGGCGAAGTCGGCGCTCGCTGCGTATGCGGATGCGGTGCGGCTCGAACTGGCGCCGCTCGGCGCCCACGTCTTGCTGGTCGCCTCCGGGCCGATCGCGCGGGCGACCGACGACCCTGCGACCGATCGCGCCCAAGACCGATACGCTGCCGACGTGGCCGCAAGCGACCTCCCAGCCGAGGCCGCGTTGCCTGGGGGCACCCGGGCGCTGAAGCCCCTCGATCCCAACTCGCTCGCCGTCCGCGTCCTCGAGGCATGCCGCCGCCGCACCGCCGAGCTCACAGTGCCCGGTCGCGCTGGCTTCCTCGCAGGCTTCATCGAGTGGTGTCCCGATCTCGGCCGCCGGCTGCTCGCCCGCCTCACTCGCCGCTGATGCTCTGACGCTGAACGACGAACGGCGGAAGGTGCTGGACTCGCCCGTCACGGGCGCGTGCGCTGGTATTCCTGCTTGAGCTGCTCGATCACGGCGGGCACGAGCTCCGGGCGGCTTCGATCAGCAAAGGCCTCGGCAAAGGGGTCGCCGGTCCGCTCCATCATCGCGAGGAGCTCGCTCCGCATCGCCTCGATCTCGGCCCGATGCGGTGAGCTATCGATGAGGTTCTTGCGTTCACATGGATCGGACGCGAGATCATAAAACTCCTCGGGCACACGGTACGAATAGAAGTCGGCCCGCGCCTTGATGGCGGGGTTGTCCGCACCGGCCGCCACCATCGCCTTCCAGGTCAGGCCGGCCATATTCTCCGTGTGGTACTTCTTCGTGCCGTCGCTCCACGCGTTCCAGATGTAGGCACGGTCTCTCGTGCGGACACACCGCATAGGCAGCCAGTTGTTCCCGAAGGCCGCGTTGTAGACGGTGAAGACGGTGTCCCAGCCCTGCATGGTGTGGCCACGCAGGGCGGGCATGAACGAGCGACCGTCGATGTCGGGGAAGGGGGGCAGCCCGAGCGCCTCGAGGAGCGTTGGCGTGAAGTCGAGCGTCGTCACCATGTGAGCCCGGTCGATGCTGCCGGGCTCGGTCACGCCTGGCCAGCGAACGATGAGCGCCCCACGGGAACTGTTCTCGTAGCTGTTCGACTTGCCGAACGGAAACGACATCCCGTGGTCGCCGCCGTAGTAGACGACGATGGTGTCGTCAGCGACTCCCTCTTCCTCGAGCACTGCGAGGACCGCCCCGAGCGCGTCATCAAGTCGGCGGACATTCGTGTAGTAGCCCGCCAGCTCCCGCCGCACGTCGGGGAGATCCTCCAAGAAGCCTGGCACTTCCGTGACCTCCTCCACCGTGACCCGACGGCTGGGCTCTTCGCCCCCGGCGAGATCGTCGGGGCCCTTCATGCCGATGAACGGGCGATGCGGGTCGTAGCAGTTCACATTGTGGAAGAACGGTTTGTGTTGTTCCTTGGCCATGTGAATGAATTGGCGAGTGGCCTCGGCGAGTTTGGTCGGGTGCCGGCTGATCGTGTCGTCGGCGACGTCCGCGCAAAACTGATCACTCGGCTGGAGATGTTTTCCTTTGCCGTACTTTGAAATGAGATATCCGGCCTTGCGGAGCTCCTGGTTCAGCGTCCGGACGTCAGGCGTCACGGGAAAGAAACCCATCGAGCCGCTGCGGTGCGGATAGAGCCCGCAGAGCATCGTCTGCCGAACCGGCTGGCACACGGCCACCGTCGAGTACGCATGGGCGAACCGCATGCCCTGCGAGGCCAGCTGATCCACGTGGGGTGTGAGGTCGGGAATCGGCCCGCCAAAAACCCCAGACGAATCAAAATTCATGTCGTCCGCGGTGAAGAACAGAACGTTCGGCGGCGCTGCCCCGGCTACGCTGGCCACACCGGCGAGCAGGGTCAGGAGTGAAAGGAAGAGTCGGAGCGTTTTCATGCAGACCTCACGGGCGTATCGGCCAAGTCTACCGCCGCATCCACTGGCACCAGCCCCATGCCCGAGCCTGCTACGCTGTCAGCCGAATACCGTTGGCAAACGCCCTCTCTGTGACCTCGGCACCCTCATTCATGACGTCAACACCGGTCCTCGACCGCTTTCTCCGCTACGTGCAGATTGATACGACGGCGGTGCCCGATGCAGGCCGCTATCCGAGCTCAGCGGGGCAACTCGAACTCGGCCGTATGGTGGCCGAGGAACTGCGGTCGCTTGGCCTTGCTGACGTCGAGCAGGACGCGCACGGCATCGTGTGGGCAACGCTGCCCGGCAACACGCCGGGCGTCGAAGCCATCGCCTTGTGTGCGCATATGGACACCTCACCCGAGACGTCGGGCACGAACGTCCGTCCACAGATATGGCGAAACTACGACGGCAACGACCTCGTTCTTCCCGGCGACCCCACCAAAAAGCTTTCGCTGCGGGAGAACCCTGAGCTTTCCAGGTATGTCGGCCGCACACTCATCACGACGGACGGCACAACGCTCTTGGGGGCCGACGACAAGGCTGGTATCGCGGTGATCATGGAGGCGGTGGCGTGGCTCGCCGCGCATCCCGAGCTTCCTCGCGGGCCGATCCGCGTCTGCTTCACGTGCGACGAAGAGATCGGCCACGGTGTCGATCACGTCGCCCCAGAAAAACTTGCAGCCGTCTGCTGCTACACGCTCGATGGCCACGGCCAGGATGAGATTGACGTCGAAACGTTTGCGGCCGACCTCGCCGTGGTCACGTTCACCGGCGTCAACATCCATCCGTCGATTGCCAAGGGCCGCATGGTGAACGCCGTCCGCGCCGCTGGGCGGTTCATCGAGCGGCTACCCATGAAATCGCTTGCGCCGGAGACGACCGATGGCCGCCAGGGTTTTCTGCATCCGTATTCGATCGAGGGGGGAGTGGCCGAAGCGAAGCTCCACGTGCTTCTCCGCGACTTCGATGCCGAAGCCCTGAGACGCTATGCGAGTCTCCTGCGGACCACGGCAGCCGACGTCGAACGGACTCTGGCTGGCATTACGATCGATGTCGCGATCATGCCGCAGTACCGCAATCTTGCCGATGGGCTAGCCCACGAGCCCCGCGCGGTCGCCTACGCGGAGCGAGCCTTCGAGAACCTCGGCCGCACGCCCACTAAAACGATCGTGCGTGGCGGCACCGATGGCTCACGGCTGACCGAGCTGGGCGTGCCGACGCCGAATCTCTCGGCGGCCGAGCACAACCCTCACTCACCGCTCGAATGGTGCTGCCTTGAAGAATTGACCGCTGCGGTGGAGATGCTCGTCGAGCTCGCCGGCGTCTGGGCCCGCGGCGGCAAGTGACCGCGGGCGATCTTCGCCCTTGACGCACGCCCGAACGGCCAGGCCAGAATGGAGGCTGTTTTTCTTGAATTTCAGCAGCACGACCAGTTTTATTGACTTTTATCCATAAGTAGATAAATTATCTTCTGAAGAATAACAGGAGATAAATTGATTCACTTCCCACGCGATTCCTTGGCCAAAGAGCTCGCCGAGGCCCTACGCGGCCACACGGCTTTCGGCGACGCACACAATGGACTGTTTCTGGCTGCACCCCGTCGAACGGGTAAGTCCACGTTCCTTCAAGGTGACCTGGCCCCGGCGCTCAGAGCCGCCGGCGTTGTGGTTGCCTATGTGGACCTGTGGGCCGACCGTCGGCGGGATCCAGGCCTGCTCATAGCCGACGCGATTGCACGAGCGCTCGCGCCTCATGCGGGCCTTGTGAGCCGAGTCGCGAAGAGAGCTGGAGTGGACAGCGTGACAGTCCCCGGCTTGCTGAAGTTCGACATCAGCAAGATTGGAAAGGACGACGGCGTACCCCTCCCCGATGCGTTGCGGGCGCTGCACGAGACCGCAAAGGCACCTGTGGCGCTGATCGTGGACGAGGCACAGCATGCGCTCACCAGCGACGCTGGGGAAGCCACGATGGCAGCATTGAAGTCGGCCCGTGACCAGCTCAACCGGCCTGGCGAAGTCAACCTCATGCTGGTGATGTCGGGTTCGGATCGCGACAAGCTGCTGCGGCTGGTCAACACCAACGCTGCGCCGTTCTACGGCTCGCAGATCACCCGTATGCCGCCGCTCGGTGCGGATTTCATCGCGCACGTGTCTCGGCTCATCACTGCGCAGCGGCCAGACCTCTCGCCGGTGGATTCGACACTCTTGCTGCAAGCTTTCGAAGAGTTTGGGCATCGGCCTCAGTTCTTCATGGAAGCTCTCGGACAATCACTCAGTCCGTTGTCGGGCCTCTCGGGAGTGCGCTTTGAGCAAGCGGTGATTGACGCATCTCAGGAGCGGAAGCTGGCCGACGAAGCGCAGATGGAATCCGACTTCCTCTCGCTGCGCCCGTTGGAGCAGGCCGTGCTCTGGCGACTCCTTGAGCAGGGGCCGCGTTTTCGCCCGTACGACGGCGAGGCGCTCCAGTTCTACCGGAAGCGGGTGTCGCGGCCGGTGACTGCGCAGCAGGCGCAGGCTGCGCTCGAGTCGCTCCGCAATCGCACCCCGGCCGTTGTGTGGAAATCCGCTCGCGGCGAGTATGCCGTCGATGATGCGGCCATGCACCGCTGTTTCGAGCAGCGCGTGCAGGAAGGCCGTTGGCCACCCGTCGATCCGCAGGGCCACCTCGCGTTCGATGATACCCCCGACTGCGAGCAGACCCAATGAATCCACGGGACCATGAGCCGACGACGGCTCGGCGTTGCGGCTTCGGTACCAAGGTAACCGTTCACGCCCCGGGGAGCAGTGATGGCGGTGGCTTGCCGTGGGATCGTGCGTTGATGGCTTCGGTCAGGTAGGCGAAGGGATCGCGTTCCTGCTGTCGGCACGTGGTGATGACGGTGAGCAGCGTCTCGACGAATCGACTGCCTTTGGCACTTTGGGTTCCGAACGAGAGTTTCCGCCAGATGACGGCCGGTCGCAAGGCCCGCTCGGCAGCGTTGTTGGTGGGCTCGACCCCATCGATATCCAGCCCTGGCTGGGCGAATGCCTGCCCCCTTGGGGCGATTGAGATGGTCGAACTTGACCGGTCAATTTGAATCTAAAGGTTCACCACTCGTCACGGGGCAAACGACTGCTTCGACAGGTCAATCTCGATCACGCGTGTGACAGGAGGTGGAGGAAACAAGCATCATTCCTCCTCATGGTCTCTTGTGAATTCATCATTCAGACATCTCAAGAGATCTCTGGACGACCACAGGCTTTCGATGGGCTGGTCAACCCTCCGTGTGACACCGAACGCTCAGCCCTCTTGTGCCAAGGCATCCGGACGCCCTAATCCGTGACCGGGCCACCGCGTCTCAAAGGACAGGAACTCAGAGTCGGCCAGCTTCACGCAATAGAGTCTCGTAGTCTGGACGCTGCGATGGGCATTCGACCAGCCGCAGGAATTGGGGCTTGGTTAATCCACAGTGCTTGGCCATTTTTGCCAGTAGATCATCAGAGATGTCTCGTCCCGATCCGTGACTGGTCTTGGTGCGAGCCATCGACTTCTTTCCTTCGATCGACCAATAGACGAAGTAGTTGTGATCTCCGGCTTGTTGCTGGAAACCTTTGGTTTCCAGTGCTGCCTCAACGTCGCGTTTGTCTTTAGGCATGGGCAACTTCCTCAAAGTCCTGCATCAGTTGGGCACGCAGTCGCTTCGCAGGCTCTGAGAGAACGACTTCGTCCTCGCGAACATACCCCTGCCACAGCATCAGCACTTGTTCTTTCAACTCACGGAAGAGTTCCAACCGCGTGACGCCGAACACATCCAAGTCCCATGCCGCATGTTCGAGGCAAAGCAGTTGCTCGCTGTCACTTAGCGTGGGTGTGAGTGAGACCGGCTTCCGAGGGCGAATCCGCCAATCTGCGGCCTCGACTTCCATCACGACAAACGGCGAGAGGTCAAGTTCGCGAATTTCATCGACCTCGACGATCTTTTTGGGATGTCCGTCGTCGTCCGCAATCACGCGGCCCGTGACTTGGATCAAGTCGCGCCGCTTTTCAAACAGCATCGGTTCTAGATCGTCGTCGTAGATGCACTCCAGCCAGCGTCCCTTCGGAGCGTAATTGATCGTCACTTTGTGCTCGCTGAAGGAAATCACTTCCAGTCGTCCAGTCACGGTTTGAACTTCGGCGCGTTCTTCGGGAGTTGAAAGCCAGGTTTCAATGAGCGACGGCAGCGCGGCCAAACTCATGGAACTTCTTCACCACGTTGGTCACATCGTCGGCTGCGAACAGATCCTTCGACGTGCGAGCAACACGGCTGGTGATGGCAAAGCTTCCGGTGACAGGCGGACCACAGCGCAACACGTATTTGCTTTTGTGTTCTGCCGACAATCGCAGCCGTTGCCGCAACTCGCGTCCCTCTTCCTGAAGTGCGAAGAGGTGGATCAACTCTTGCAATGTCGTCAGGCTTTGAATCAGCAACGAAACCGGAACTTCCGAACCACCTTCGGCCGGATGGATTTTGAGCGTCAGTTGGTCCGGGTGAGTTTCGCTTGTCATGACGGCTAACCTATCGAAATCCGAAATCGGTGGACAACGGATAGGACGGTCAACGGCACTTCGGCAACGTGGTTGTGGCGACAAATCGGCTTCTGAGCGTAGCCGATCGGGCTCGAGCATGTCTTGCGGGGCGATGACTTGGCTCTGAACCCCCCAACACCCGCCGTATGAGCCTGGTTTTTCACGGCGGGCGCAGACCGTCTCCGCTTTGCCCCGTTGGATGCGGTCAGAGTGAGTGAATGTCGATCACGGGCAGCTCGTCGGGCGAGCCCTGCACGACGTCGCGGTCGAAAGTGGCCCTGCACGAGCTCGCCCCACTCGGTCGGCGGGCCACGCGCGGGTGACACCGGCGGCGGCTCAACCGGCGCGCCCACGTGCGCGAGGATCTGTCTTCACGCGGGCGAAGCCATCCTGGCCTTCCTTCACGCGGGCGAAGCCATCCTGGCCTTCCTTCACGCGGGCGAAGCCATCCTGGCCTTCCTTCACGCGGGCGAAGCCATCCTGGCCTTCGTCCGCTTGCGAACCTCCGGTTCGAAGTGAGCCGGCTCCAGCCGGCGGTCTGC
>Ga0105044_10003285_pt1 | contig 22162 bp, 18 predicted proteins | sample MAT01_FD_78092 | JGI IMG/M metagenome (GOLD analysis project Ga0105044, IMG submission 78092) | Freshwater microbial communities from Lake Fryxell liftoff mats and glacier meltwater in Antarctica - MAT-01 | ecosystem: Environmental > Aquatic > Freshwater > Ice > Liftoff microbial mat | place...
TCCCAAAGAATAAATTGTATTATCTGGAAGAAAGGTGTCATTCGTTCAGTTCTGGAATTGGATACAGCATAGGTAGTGAAATTTTTCATTGAAAAGGAGCATCGGTTAAAATTTAATAGTGGATACCACAACAGGAGATAGTTTAATCGGTATATAATTCACTTTAGCACCGAGAGAACGGGATTTCTTCTTCGGCAAGGCAAACACAGACAACACGAGAGGAGCACAGTCCGCGTTCAATAAGCCCCATAAGTACTAATCCAACAGGCTAAAAGTTCAACAGTCCTGCTGTCTAAAGGCCACCCACTATCCTACCTTCGCTACATGTGCGGTCGCTATGTCACTGTAACCAAAGTCAAGGAAATCGAACAGCGCTTCGCAGTTACTGCGCCGTTTCCAGAACTGTTGGTGCAGAATGCGAATCTGTCGGTCGGACAACTCGCTCCGGTGATCACCAGTGAGAAGCCCAACGAACTTCAATTTTATCAATTCGGATTGACGCCTTCTTGGGCCAAGAAGAATATGTATGTGATCAATGCGCGAAGTGAAGGCGATCACAATCCCGACGATGATCCGCTCTTTGCTGGGGCGAAGGGCATTCTCGAAAAGCCAATGTTTCGCAAGGCCATTCGATCGCAGCGTTGCCTTGTACTTGCGGATGCGGTGATCGAAGGCCCTAAGACAGAAAAGCTCAGCAAACCCTATTGCGTGTATATGCGGAATGGCCGCCGACCCTTCGCTTTAGCGGGCATTTTTGATCAGTGGTTGAATGAAATTACGGGCGAACTAGTGCATTCATTTGCGATCTTGACTACTGCATCGAACGAACTGATGCGTAGAATCGGTCATCACCGTTGTCCCCTCTTTTTGCATCCACATCAGGAAAAGACTTGGCTCGATATGCACACTCCGTTGAATGAGATCACCGCTATGATGGTTCCTTTTCCGGCGGAAGAGTTAAATGCGTATCCGATCTCAGCAGACATTAAATCACCCAATAACAAAGAGCTGCAACTGCTGGCTCCCATCGGTCAGCGGGTGTTTCCGGAATATGCGTATGAGGTGTACGAAGAAATTAAACTCTTCGGAATGAGCGAGGGAAGGGCGAAGGAGAGGCGAGAGAACGAACGGGATCTGTTCAGCTAGGGCGTTTTCGAAGATGTTTTTGTCAACGCGGCATAGAGTACCATAAGGAAATTTCTTTGATACTCAACTCAGAGCAACAAAGTATCAGATATTCCCAGAGAGAAATGCCTTTGCGCTTTTTGCGAGCCTTCGCGTGCTTTGCGTTGCGTTTTTTAAAGGGTACTGAGAAACTCAACGACTTTATTTCCGACCTCTTCACTTCACGAAAGTTTCATATCTCTTAACAAGGATCATTCATCCGCCTTCAATACCCTTTGAATAAACGCCCCAGCTTCGCGCGGACTCTCCAAATGTCCCATGTGCCCCGTTTGGTGAGCGATGTGTGCGGTATGTCCGGGTAGAGCAGTCAGTTCCTCAGTCATATCTTCTAACCGCACCGCAGCATCGTTTTCTCCCAGAAAATAATAGAGTGGAAAATGACGAAGTTGAAGTCCTTCGACCGCATCCGGCCGATCGCGCATTACCATAAGTGAAGCTTCTATCGCGGGGAGTGGAAGGGCTTGCGCATACGCTATTTGAGTTTCTATTTCGGCATGTAATTTTTCGCGATTGTGTGCGTCAAATAAACCAGTGATCATTCCGCGCACATAGAGCGACTGACTTTCTTTCGCAGCGTCAATCGCCCGCAGTCGATTAGCTCTTTTCTCCTCTGAATCCAAGCCGGCGCGAGAATGAAATAGACACAATCCACGTACTTTTTCTGGGTGCTGCATGGCAAGCTGCGAGAGCACATAGCCTCCCATTGAATGACCAATGAAAAAGGCATTTTCTCCTTCGCTCAGTTTGAGCTGTTTCAGAATATCATTTACCCAAGCATTCATGCTCCATGTTTCCGGAAGCGTATGGCTATCGTGTCCGGGGAGCTTTGGAAAATGCAGGGTCAGATTGGCCTTGGACAGTTGTCCAAGAATAGAATTCCACATGGAAGGGGCTTCCAGAAAGCCGTGGAGAAAGACGACATGACGGTTTTTCGACATAGGCTGAGCGGGCAAGATACATGAAACATCCAATGAAGAGTGCACTGTGGGAAACCTCTTGTGTGGGAATACTAAAAAATTGTGCAGAACGCCTACCTTCGTCTCATGCGCACATTTGCCGAATTACTCCGCCACTACCGCAAGAGCAAGGGAATTACCCAGACTGTTCTTGCCGAAGCACTCGATCTCAATCGCCCGGTCATCGGTGCGTACGAGGAAGGTCGGGCCGAACCTAAGCTGGAAGTTCTCCGCCGAATGGCTGAATATTTTGGTATAACGGTGGATGAATTGACGAGTGGTGTGGTCCCATCCGGAATGGGTGAGGTGCGCGTTCTACCCATTATGGTAGATGCGAGAAGCAACACCGAGCGGGTGCCGCTTGTGCCGTTAAAAGCCGCTGCAGGTTACCTCTCAGGGTTTCAGGACCCAGAGTTTATTGAGCAACTGGCCACCTTTGAAATGCCGTTCAAAGAGCTGTCGCGAGAACGCACGTACCGTATGTTTCAGATTGAAGGCGACAGCATGAACCCTATTCCAAGTGGATCATATATTATTTCCACCTATGTCGAGAATGTTTCACAGATTAAAAATGGAGAATCCTACATCGTAATCAGTGGGTCGGAAGGAATTGTATTCAAGCGTCTTTTCAAAGAAGGCACTCAATTAAATCTTGTGTCCGACAATCCTATCTTCGAACCCTATTCCATTCCATTTGCTGATGTGCGGGAGGTGTGGAAGGCAAGTGGGTATGTGTGTTTTGGCCTATAGTGTAAGTATGCAAAAGAGAAAGTAGGCAAGTAGGCAAGTCGGCTTTGGCGAGGACTAGGGTTAGTTTGTTTTCTTTAGGTTGAGCGGGGCGGAGGAAATGCTTTTGCAAATTATTTTCCGAGTTTCTAGAAGCATTTTTGAAAGCATATCTGTATTTGGAAATCCTTCACAGTTTGAGAATAGACTCAACCAGAAATTCGTTTCGCTCGCTTCCTTATTGGCAATCTTGAGCTTATGGATGAAATCACGACTTGATTCACTTTCTCCCCGCTTCGAATACATTCGCTCCTATCGAAGTTGCAGATCGAACAAATTGATTGGCCAATGCGAATTCGTTTCGTTCTTTTAGTTGACTTGAATAAGCAATCGCGAGCTGCGCGAATTCCAGAGTTTTTGACCTCAGTGTGCTTTTTGGATGTTGACCTCCCATTGTGCTGCAATTTATTTGCACAAAGTTCAAAGGATCAATCTCATTTTCCTTTAAATAAGTTATGGAACTCTATGCGCTCTGCATGAGCATATTTATTCGCCACTCGCCTTCCTGTTAATCTCAATACCGAATGTTGCCCCTATCCACTTGCATACATCCTTACTTGCATTCTACCCTCACACTGCCTCCGCCACAACCTCCTCAATCATATCCGGCATCTTCGCTTTCAATAGGTTTTCGATGCCGCCTTTCAGTGTTGCCGTGCTCGACGGACAGCCGCTACACGAGCCTTTGAGCTGTACGTACACGCGCTTGTCTTTGTAGGCCATAAAATCAATCGCGCCGCCGTCCATCTCAACCGCAGGCTTCACAAATTCTTCCAGAAGACTTCGGATTTGCTCATCGAATTCGGTGACTTCAAACTGACTGTAGTCCATCGATCCTGATTCTATCGCCGCTTCAATCGCCTCCGGGGTTGCTTTTGTCCGGTGGAGTATTTCCGCAGTTACCGCGCTCACCGCGACTTCATTTTCCATCAGCCATTCCCGGATGTATTCGCGCAATTGCATCACGATCATTTCCCATCCAAGCGATTCATCTTTGGTCACCGTCACGAAATTGCTGCTGATAAATACGTTAGTGACAAATGGAAAATTGAACAGCTCCTCTGCAAGTGGAGACGATCCATTTGCCTCATTCTTGCTGCGATATTCCACCTGCATTCCGCCGGTTACAAGTCCTCTGTCTGCCACAAATTTCATCGCCGCCGGATTGGGGGTCATCTCGGCGTATACAGACGTAGGTATTTTAGTTGTTGACATTGATTCTGTGTAGGTTGATCGACACGATGCACATGCACCAGTCAGGTACAAAGATAAACGGTTGAGGTTGTATCTTGTTCAGTCGGAAGCGCAAAGGATTATTGCTTCACTCCGCTACATTTGCCCACGACCGAATTGAACGCATGAAAAAAAGTATCTTACTCGGCCTCTCCGTTATTCTGAGTGGTCTTCAACTGGCGGCACAGGACACGTTTCCCTTCAATGGGGTGCGTCCGAAGGATGTCACCAGCGCCGCCTTTACGCACGCCACTATTTACGTGGATCATGTGACCCGATTGGAAGATGCCACTCTGATCATTAAGATGGGCAAGGTGGTTGCCGTGGGCAAGGGATTAGCGATTCCTGAGGATGCGGTAGTGATGGATCTCACCGGGCAGTTTATCTACCCTTCGTTTATCGATATCTACAGCGATTACGGCATACCGAAAGTGACGCCCAAAGAGCGCAGTGGTCCCGGCAGACCACAGCTCGACACTGATCGCAAGGGTGCATTTGGATGGAATCAGGCCATCCGGTCCGACACCCGCGCCGCCGAGTTATTTGAACCCAATGAAGATGCTGCGAAGGAATTGCGAGGCATTGGAATTGGCACAGTAGTGAGCCATCAGATGGATGGTATTGCACGCGGCACTTCATGCTTGGTTACCATGGGTACCAATCCCACTTGGTCATTGCTGCGTGCAGAAGCCTCGGCCCATTATTCTTTCAGTAAGGGAAGTAGCACGCAACAATATCCTTCATCTCTGATGGGTTCGATCGCGTTATTGCGCCAAACGCACTACGATGCGCAGTGGTACGCTGAAGGTGGTATGAAGGCAGAACGGAACCTTACCCTCGACGCGTGGATCAAGCAACAAGCGCTTCCTCAGGTGTTTGAGGCCGGGGATAAATGGAATGCCCTCCGCGCCGATCGAATCGGGGATGAATTCAAGGTGCAGTATATATTCAGAGGGGGTGGAAATGAGTATCAGCGCATCAGTGAATTGAAAGCGACTGGTGGGGCATTTATTCTGCCTCTTGAGTTTCCAGCCGCCTGGAATGTGAGCGATCCCTACACTGCCCGGTTGGTGAGTCTCGATGAAATGAAGCATTGGGAAATGGCGCCACATAACCCCCGCCTGCTCCATGAAGCGGGAATTCCAATGGCATTTACCACGCACGGATTGAATGAGCGCAAGCAATTGTGGGCCGCACTTCGAAAAGTGAAAGAAACAGGGTTGAATGAAACCGAAATTCTCAAAGCATTTACAACGACCCCGGCAACATGGATGAAGGCGGAGAAAGAAATTGGCGCTCTTCGCGAAGGAATGTGGGCGAATTTCTTCACCACATCGTTGAGCATTTTTGACGAGTCGGCCACGCTGCTGGAACACTATGTTCAGGGCGAACGCTTTGAAGTAAACGCTCCGCAAATGAAATCTATCGCGGGAATCTATTCGTTGAAAATGGATGGCACCACGTCACAACTCACCGTCAAGGGCGAGCCGAATAAATATTTGGTTTTAGTGGAAACGTTGGTGCAGCATCGGGGGGAGATTGAGCCAAATGATGACGCGCAAAAGCTGGGGTCCAAAATGGATACGCTGGTTCGCAAGGGGACACTCGAGCAGAACGGCGGATTGCTAACCATGATGATCGAGTCCGACAGCGCCCGTGTTTACACGCGTCTGCGACTCACCGGAACGGCAGAAGAGGGGGTGTTCAATGGCCGCGGACAGCGGGCCGATGGCACCTGGTTCGACTGGAGCGCATCCTTTGAAAAGCCGAGTGAAGAAAAGAAGAAAAAGAATGATGCCAATGCGTCGAAACAGGAGGAAGTGGGTCAGTTAATTTATCCGTTTGTGGCGTATGGTCAGACGGCACCACCGAAGCAAGAAACCATTCATTTCATTCATGCCACCCTATGGACGTGCGAAGAGGAAGGGGTAATTGAAGATGGAGAAGTATTGATTCATCAAGGGAAAATTGTAGCTGTCGGAAAAAACCTCAGCGCGGCGAAGTATCCCGGAGCTGTGGTGATTGATGCGAAAGGCAAGCATATCTCACCGGGGATTATCGATGAGCACAGTCACATTGCCCTGAATAGCGTGAACGAAGGCACACATGCCAGCAGCGCTGAAGTTCAGGAATCAACGGTAGTTGATCCCGAGGACATCAATATTTACCGTCAGCTTTCTGGTGGCGTAACGGCCGCTCAGTTGTTGCATGGATCGGCTAATCCGATTGGCGGACAGAGCGCGCTGATTAAGTTCCGGTGGGGAGCCACAGACCGCGGTATGCTCATCGATGGAGCAGATGGGTTTATCAAGTTCGCGCTAGGTGAAAATGTGAAGCAGAGCAACTGGGGCGATGGCAACCGTGTTCGCTATCCACAAACACGCATGGGCGTGGAGCAGGTGTACTACGATCATTTCATCCGGGCACGCGAGTATGGTGCACAATGGTCGGCGTGGAAGTCCTCTTCCAAGCCGGCTAAAGGAAAGCCTGCGCAAGCAGGTCCGGCGCCACGGCGTGATCTCGAACTGGATGCCCTACTTGAAATACTTGAAAAAAAGCGATTTGTGACGTGCCATAGCTACCAGCAAAGCGAGATCAATATGCTCATGCACGTGGCAGATAGCATGGGATTTCGCATTAATACGTTCACGCATATTCTCGAAGGATATAAGGTAGCGGATAAAATGAAAGCGCACGGAGTTGGAGCCTCATCCTTCAGCGATTGGTGGGCGTATAAAGTGGAAGTGAAGGATGCGATCCCGTACAATGGAGCATTGCTCTGGGAAAATGGAATCACGGTGGCCTATAATTCAGATGATGCAGAGATGGCTCGCCGATTAAATCAGGAAGCAGCCAAAGCCGTGAAGTACGGTGGTGTGCCGGAGATGGAAGCATTGAAGTTTGTGACACTCAACCCTGCAAAATTGCTTCATCTCGATCATCGCATGGGTTCGCTCAAGGCAGGGAAAGATGCCGATTTGGTGATGTGGTCGGATCATCCGCTCAGCATTTATGCAAAGGCAGAAATGACTTTTGTGGATGGCATTCGCTATTATGACGCAGAGAAAGACAAACAGATGCGCGTAGAAATGGAAAAGGAACGAGCGCGACTTACAGAGAAAATGATTGCGGTGAAATCATCCGGCGGCACTACGCGAGAGCCTTCGATGAAATCAAGAACTCATTTCCATTGCGATACACTCGGTGATCGTTGAATTTATTTCACCCATACTCAGAAAATATGAAACTCATCGATAGTCGATTCATGGCATTTTCAAGTGCACTCGTGCTCACCCTGGGCATCACTGAATGTGCATTGGCTCAGCAGAACCCAACACCTGCAGGTCCGCAGCGCAGATCCGTGCTGATTATGAATGCCACCGCGCATTTAGGAAATGGTCAAGTGATTGAAAATTCGGCCATTGGATTTGTGGATGGAAAGTTTACCATGGTTGCTGATGCGCGAGTGATTCGGCTAGCTGCAGGTGCCTTCGACACCACCATAGAAGCGAGCGGAATGCACGTGTATCCGGGCTTCATTGCTACCAATAGCACATTGGGATTGCATGAGATTGATGCCGTTCGTGCTCAAGACGATCTGTCAGAAGTAGGTACGTTCAGACCGAGCGTTCGTTCGGCTATTGCCTACAACACCGATTCTGAAATTACGCCTACCGTCCGCAGCAATGGCATCTTGATGGGACAAATTGTTCCGCGCGGGGGAGTGGTTAGCGGCACTTCATCGGTGATGCAGTTTGATGCGTGGAACTGGGAAGATGCGCTGGTGCGGGAGGATGATGGCGTTCACCTCAATTGGCCACAAGTGGTTCATCGCCACCGCGACAAGGGAAAGGTGAGTATCGAACGGGTGAAGACCTACGACCAGCAGCGCAAGGAAATTGAATTGTTTTTTCGCGAGGCGAAGGCTTATTCCGTGTCGAAGAATCCCTCGATCATTGAAATGAGATGGGAGTCGATGCGGGGATTGTTTGATGGCACAGCCACCTTGTATATCCATGCGGATCATGTGCAGGCGATTCAGGAGGCCGTTTATTTCAAACGGGATATGGGCATTCCGAACGTGGTGATTGTGGGTGGATACGATGCTCACCTTGCCGCAGACATGTTGAAGAGTGATAAGATTCCGGTGATGCTGCACCGGGTACATTCATTACCCAATTACGATGGCGATGATTTGGATTTACCCTATCGATTGCCGTCCATGCTTTTTCAAGCGGGAGTTGCTTTTTGCCTGCAGAATGAGGGAGACATGGAGCGCATGGGTTTGCGCAATTTACCATTTCATGCGGGCACTGCAGTGGCTTACGGACTTCCCTATGAAGAAGCGGTGAGGTCGATTACGTTGGCTCCTGCGCTGATACTCGGCATCGCAGATCGCTGCGGCTCGATCGAATCAGGCAAGGATGCCACATTTTTTATCTCAGCAGGCGATGCACTAGACATGCGCACCAATCAGCTCGTACACGCCTTCATCCAAGGCCGTGAGATTGATTTGTCGAGCAAGCAGACGCAGTTGTATGAGAAGTACAAGAAGAAGTATGCCGAAAAGTAAGAAAATGGATTTAGCCAAGCAGCCCCTTTCGCACTCTATCTAACGTCTTTCTCGCCACCTCTCTCGCTTTATCCTCTCCTGTTTTTAGCAGGCGATCTAGCTCTGGCAGATCGGCCATGAACGAATCGAATGTCTTTCGTTCAGTTTCATACACCGTGAGTATACTCTCCAACAATTCCTTCTTAGCGTGGCCCCAACCATAATTGCCTGCACGCATTTTTTTCTCCATTTCATCTCCCACATCTTTTCCCGCAATTAAAGAGTAGAGCGCGTGGATCGTATTGGACGCAGGATCTTTCGGATCTTCCAATGCCGTGCTATCGGTGGCAATTTTCTTATTGATGACATCCTTCAATTCTTTCTCAGGAAGAAAAATGTTGAGGTAGTTGCCGTACGACTTGCTCATTTTTTGTCCGTCTGTTCCCGGCACATGCATCGTCTCTTTGTTAAGCCGTATTTCCGGAACCACAAACGTTTCACCCATCTGACGATTAAAGGTGCTTGCAATGTCGCGGGTGATTTCCAAGTGTTGGACTTGGTCTTTTCCCACTGGAACAATATCCGCATCGTACAAGAGTATGTCTGCGGCCATCAGCACGGGATACACAAACAACCCCGCATTGACGTCGCTCAGCCGATCGCTTTTATCCTTAAAACTGTGCGCATTGGCCAGCATCGGAAAGGGTGTGAAGCAACTGAGATACCAGGTGAGTTCAGTCACTTCCGGCACGTCGCTCTGACGGTAAAATGTGGACTTCTGAATATCCAGACCAAACGCAAGCCACGACGCGGCCACCGAATACGTGTTGTGCCGAAGCACAGCCGAATCTTTTATCTGTGTAAGCGAATGTAAGTCGGCAATAAACAAGAAGGAGTCGTTGGCGGCATCGTTGCTCATCGCAATAGCCGGTTTGATTGCTCCGAGAATATTGCCCAGATGAGGTACACCTGTACTTTGAATGCCTGTGAGAATGCGTGCCATAGAGGAGGCAAAGGTCGTGAGAGATCGTGGATGTTACGTCGCGGGTTGTACACTTTTGAATTTTCTTGAGGTGCTAGACCGAAAAATGCGCTGCGCCTTGTTCACCTTTCACAAATAGGTCGATAGTATTTCACAGGCACAAAAAATGGCTGCCTGCACATTGAACTAAAATCCATCAACCCATGCGAACGCTCCTCACCCTTTTCACCGCCCTGAGTCTGCTCTCCTGTGGTTCCGGCAGTGCCAACCCTGATTTTCAGAATGCGGATCAGAACTACTATTCTGACTCGAGCGGGGAATACAGCCAAAGTGTGCCCAACGGCTACTCCGAAAACACCTACCAGAACATGAACAACTCTTCCCCTTCTCAAGGTATGTCGCGGTCCAACGGACAGATAACTCTTATGGATCAAGGACTTCAGATGCCTTACGGCAGCATCACTGTCCCATCAGATTGGAACCTTTCTCAAGATATTGCATTGAACCTGGGGAGCGCTGAATTTGCGCGTTTTAAAATTGATCTTACAGGTCCTAACGGAGAATTCGCACGCTCGCTGGGTACCCAGCGCTATATGGAAGTCATCGGTCAAAACGCACAAGGAGCTTGGCAGTATCTCCTTCAACGGGGCATGTCCGACGTGACAGGCATCGAATGGGGCCAGATGGAATTGGATCGCGAGGCCATGAATTCGGCGACCTTCCAATCGAACCTAAAAAGTTTTCAGGCCAATGGCGGATCTGCCGAGCAGTACATTTCCTCCTTCAAAGGAAACATGAATGGCCAGCGAGTAAACGGTGCGGTGTCCATTTCAAACATTATTTTTTCACGGGGCGCAGGATTGGTGATGGTCAATTTCACCACAACCACAGGCGGCGATATTCAGGCGGCTCGCGCAGCAGTGCGCGCAATCTGGGGCACGCTGCAATTCAATCCTGAACACGATGCGGCCATTGGACGCATTATGCAGGGACAAACACACCAAATAGATCAGAATACAGCAACCATGACTCAGCAACATGAAGAACGTATGAGAAATCAGAAGGACAACTTCAACGCGCATCAGGAAAAAATGAATGGCGTTTACCAATCCAACGATCAGCAGAACGCAGCATGGATGAATGCGCAGCGCGGATCGGGCTCCAGCTCTTCATCATCGGAGTATGGCAATCAGGAGCGTTTTATTGATCAACAGTATGAGCGCACCACATTCACCGATGAGCAGACTGGTTACCCGGTGCATCAGGATGGACAGCACGACTACTGGTATACCAATGGCGATGGAAAATATTTCGGTACGGATGATGTAAATTTTGATCCTCATTCAATGGGTAACGATTGGCATAAGGCGACGCCGCTTAACCCGAGATAGAAGTTGACTTCGGAGATCAACTCCAAACCGGTGAACGTGATTGACTCAATCAGGTTCACCGGTTTTTTTGTGTTGAAGTGGAATAAAATTAGGTTGATTCGAACAAGACTTGAGCTACAGGCTTACCCAAATAACTGGAATTGGGCTAGAATCCAAAGAGAGCAAGACTGCAGCGCGACAGAAAGTGTTCTGAATGTGCGAACGAGACGGATTAGTTCATTTGCCGAATAGAGAAGGGACAAAATTCAAGCATCATGATATGCTTGCGAGTCTTCTTCTTCTTCTCCGAATTGCTAGGAGTATGGCTACTATAATGGGTGCACCCACAGCCAATGCCCACGGAAAGGAGCGGGACTGGTGAATAGGCTGGCTATCACCAAGCAACACTAGCCCAGCCCAATAGTATGGATGACTCAACTCACCTGGATGCGCTTCTAGGTATTCGAGTTTAGCCATCCGCAACGCTTCATTTTTAGGAAGCCCTTCCGATAGTTTGCGATAAAACGTTTCAATGATTTCAGAAGAGGTCTTCTCGTCAATTTGCCACAATGACATCACCACACTAGGGCATCCCGCATACGCGAAACTGTAGGCGAGTGAACGGATGCCTTCCCCAGCACTTTGTTTGCCTGACCCCGTTTCACAGGCGGTGAGAACCGCCAACTCCGCGCGAAGTGAAAGGTCGAAGATCTCATAGGCATGAAGAAATCCATCATTGGTTTCGGACGTGTCCGAACCTCGCCGAGTGAACATCAATCGGGAAAGAAGGGGGTTCAAATTATTGATTTCTGTGTGCGTGCCCAAGTGAATGATTCCATAATTACTCGCTAGTGTTCTGAAATTGGATTCTGTTGCTTCTGTTTCTGTGTAGGAGTCGCCATTGAAAATACCCGCAACTTGTTTTGCGGTGCGAAGAGCAAAAGGCTGCTTAATGAGATGGAGATAAGAATTGTCGGAAAATGGATCATTCGATTCGCTGGCGTAAAGGCTTTTCAGCTCATCAGTAAATCCCGGAGCGAAAGCCATTAAACCCTTCTCAGCAGGTTTCTGCATTCTGCGAAACTGGAGCGCAGTGGCGGCTGATAGCAAGTAACTAATGGTGTACTGATGAATGAGCAATTGGCCTGAACCTCCACCCGCTGTGATAGGCAATGTTTCGAAATTCAACTTAAAGAGCTCTTCATCGGGCACAATGAGCACTGTGGATCCATCGAGATATTTTTCTATGGGTAAAAAAAGTTGACTGTAGAGTTGAAAGCCTAATTGGTTGGAACGGCCGATCTGCCGAGCAATCAGCGATTGGTTGTATGAATCGATCGTTTCATTAAGGTGGTTTTTATCCGTTCGGTGGATAGCAATATGTTTACGCGAAATCACAAAGGCATAGACAAAGCTATCGGTGAGCATAAACTCCAAAAGCGAAGTGCCATTCTCGAGAAGTTCTTGCTGCAAGGGCTTTATCGCCGCTTCGGATGATTTGTACTTAAGAGAATAATACCCGGGATATTCTTTTTTGAGAGAGATTACAAATTGGTCGTAGGCGTTTTCTTGCTCGAGAATCAAATGAGCATCTTCTTTCGCTGTAATCTGATTTTTTATTTCTGAGCGAAGCAATTGCTCGCGCTGAAGAATGGAATCAGGAATATCGGCGTATGCAATTGATCGAAAGCCATTCAACTGCTGCCTTAAGAGAAGGGTTTTATTTTCCTCGCTGATGGAGAAGAATTCATGAAGCTTTTCTTCATCGTGCTCTTTTTCATAAAGGAGATAGCACACATCTTGTGCCTCGTCAAAAATGGAGGAGTGAGAATCCACATACATCAATTGAGATTCTTCACCCTCTAAGGCCAGAGTAGAACTCCTAATGTGTTCAATGGCCTGATTGAGTGAAACCATTGCTCCGTCAGGATCACCCGACATGCGCTGTGCGCGTGATCTGAGATGATAGCTCTCCGCCAGATTAGGAATGAGCAGCGAGATTCTACTTTTATCAAGCTGATATTGGCTCTGAAATTCGCCGAGAATAGCCAGAGCGCGCTCTGCATATTCTGAAGCCTTCGGCGCGTTGCCATCGGATAGGGCTACTTCTCCGATCAGCAGGTTGCACTTCGCCAACACGGGATCAAACTGTTCGCGACCTTTTGAATAGATAAGAAGCGCAGTGTTGAGATCGCGTATAGCAAGTGCCGACGGTCCAGATTGCTGATAAGCTTCCGCACGATTCAGATAGCTTGTCGCCAACTCTTGCCCCACATCTTCGTCTTCGGCAGTGCTGAGAATTGCGATGGAGCTATTAAGCGCCTCGATGGCTTCGGCGTAATTGCGCTGTTCGAGTAGGATCTGTCCTTTGCGTTTAAAGGCGGATCCTGTCCAAAAGCTATTCATGCCGTAATTCGCAATGCAGCCGTCGATGTATATCTCAATATTGATCAACGCACGATCGTACTCACCTGTCGCGAGGTACAAACTGGCAAACGATTCGTTGATCAGATTTCTTCGGGGATCGGCTTCGTCTAGAATTTGATCGCGCTCCTTTTTCATCACATTCAAGAGCTCTTCCGTACGTTGGAATTCACCGATCTTGAGATAGATGGATGCCATGCTGCCGTAGGCTTTCACCAGATGATCGGTTTCCTGAGCCCTGAGATGAGGCTCGCTAGTACAGGCTATTGAAAGTTTGCGGTTTTTTACGCACTCCTGCATGTAGCGTCGGGCAAGAATGAGGTTTCCTTCCTCTTGAACGATCAAACACAGATTGCCATAGCAGTTGGCAATATTGCTATACCGCACAAAATCATCATCGTGATCGTGGGCCAATAGCATGCATGTCGAGAAGGATGATTTTGCTTCTTTGAAATGACCAAGTCGAAATTGACAAGCCCCAAGAGAGTTGTGAGCGCTTATTAATTCCTTGCGATACACCGTTGTGTCTTTTGACAATACTGCGATGGCTTTGGCAAACCAAATGGCCGCGTCGCGAGCATTGCCCACAAGCAAGTAGTCGAAACCAAGGTTTTGGAAGCCTTGCGTTTTCTCCTTCACTGTAATCTCACTGTACTTCTCTGCTAGTCCTGCATACTGTTTGTCAGCCTGCAAACAGATATCATCTTTACCAGCCTCATAGCTAATCCACGATAAATCCGATAACGCAGAAAGCTGATGAGAGGTGTCGCGGTCATTCTGTGTCACCCAATTGGTGAGGGATTGCGCTTCTCCTACACCTGAGTCTGCATTGCGCGACTTCCAGTTGGCCCGGCCAATGGGATACACCATTCTAAAGACAGAATCTGACCAACCATTTTTGTACAGAATGTCGATGTGTTTATCAATAAGCATGGCCGCATCGGAATACTTCTCCGAATTGAGGAGCGTGTCAATCATGGATCGTCTGAGCCGATACGCAGACTGCTCATCGGCTTGCCCATGCATGCCGGCACACACTAGAAAAAGGCTGAAAGTCAGAATGGACCGAATCATTCTTGCTTCTTCAACTGATCCCGAATTTGGGTGATACGTTCGCGGTATTCAGAATGGGTGGAGTCCGCAATTTCAGCAATCGCGTCATGTTTTCCAGTCGTCAAATAGGAAAGCACGAGATACCATTCTGCCCGATCCCTGAAGTCGCTGTCCGATGAGCGAAGGACCGATTGATATCCCTCTATCGCAGCAGGATATTCTTTCTTGTTAAAATGAGCAGACGCGATGTAATACTGAAGGGTGTCGTTTGTGAGGTCTAATTGAAGCAATTGATTCCATTTGCGCAAACACGCGTCATAGTCTTCACTTTTATAATCCACCATTGCATCATAAAAGTCATACTCAATCGTAGCACTCATAGGAACAGGAAGTCCAGGATCAACACTGACATGAGCCGCAAAAAGCTGCTCTTCAGCTCCCGGACGTGTGAGGTAAAATGTAGCCGCAATAAGAAGCGCAAGTCCCGCAGCAATGCCGATCCAAAATTTCATAGAAATCACTGGCTTATCACTGGAGGCGCTGTGCAGTTCATTGAGTTGACGTTCCAACCCTGCTTTTTTAGAAGCAAGCAAAAGGGTTTGAAACAGCTCGACTTCTGCGGAAAGATGACTGTCGCGACTCATTTCAGCCTGAAACTGATCGCGCGATTCCGCCGACATTGTGCGGAGCACGTAGGCTTCGATGCGGGCGAATTCCTCGGGACTTAGGTGTTCGGCTGAGTTCATGTTTGCTATTGCGCAGGAGTTAATTCCAAATGTTTTTTTCGCAGCGACATCATGCACCGGTACTTCATTGTACGAAGAGATTCAGAATCGTGACCGAGTTGCTTTCCAATGTCGTCCATGCTCATTTTATCATAATAAAAAAGCCGCAAAATGTGCTGGCACTTATCTCCAAGCGAGCCAAACAGTTCGGAGAGATAAGCAAGATTCTGCTCGGCATCATGAAGCTCATCGGATGAAATGGAATCGACCACATGTAGGGAATCAACGGACACCGAAGAGCGGGAACTGAAGTGCTTTGATTTCAGTCGATCAAGCCATTTGTACTTAGCCACTCGAAAGACATACGCTCCCGGTTCGGAAGCTGGGTCAAGTTGGTATTTTCCGTTGTGAATATTCATCCAAGTAGCCATAAGGGATTCTTGAAAAATGTCGCGGGCATCATCTTCTGAACCCTTATTGGCCAGCACATACTTTCGGACTGTTTTGAAGTTAGTGCGATAGAGATAGTCCAACACGCGTGTGTCGCCCGATTGCAATCCTTGATATTGTTCTGTTGCGCTGTATTCCACAAATAGTTCTTTCGACTATAAGAAGATATTGACGAGGTGCGACGAATATAAGAAAGGATATTCATGTGGTGTTGTTTTGGCCAGCCTATCACGAAAGGTTAATCTGGCCGCTCCAAGTGCTATCGAACGAGCGTTTCAATTGTGAACACGACTCTCCTCCTGAATGGGGGCATTTTGAAATTGTCGACCTGCTGTGCGGTATCTTCACCCTTTCGAATGTGCGGAATGAAGGCCCTTGGACCCATTTATTTTCTTTACAAACTTTGGATCGGACTTGTGTTTTGGGTCACCCTGATTCTTTTATATCCGTTTTTTCGAATTGCACTTTCTTCTCGCCGGTATTATCCCACCGCATTCAAACTCAAACGCTTCTGGTCGCTATTGCTCAGCATACTGATGGGCTGTCCGATCCGCAAGGAGTACTTGGCACAGTTGCCAGAAGGTCCATACATCATCGTGTCCAATCATAGTTCGCATCTCGACACTGTTTTCATGTACCGGATTATCCCAGATTATTTTGTCTTTCTGGGAAAAGGGGAGTTGCTCAAGTGGCCGTTGTTTCGGCGCTTTTTTCGCACCACCGACATCGCCGTTCACCGCGACAGCAATCGGAAATCCTATGCAGCAATGGAACTTGCCGGCGATGCATTGCGCAGGGGTGAGTGTGTGGCTATTTACCCGGAAGGGACAATTCCGCACTCCAGTCCGAGAATGAAAGCGTTTAAAAATGGAGCGTTCAGACTGGCCGCCGAATTAAAGATACCTGTGGTACCCGTAACGTGGGCGTCTAACTACCGCATTCTGCGCGATCCGGAGCGATTCTTTGAACCATCGTCGCCGGGAATAGTGCGGGCAATTATTCATGAACCGATGTTCGCGCAGGGCACCACTGAAGAGGATGTGGTAAATTTGCGCGACAAGGTGTTCAGGGCCATCGACAACAGCCTGCCACCACAATACAGAAAGGACCATGACCATTGACCTTGATACCGTAGACCGAATTGCCGAATTGGCACGGCTGGAGTTTGACGCAGAATCGAAGCAAGCGATTCTCGACGACATGAATCGCATGCTGGCGTTTGTAGATAAGTTGAATGAGTTGGATACAACAGGTGTTGAGCCATTGATCTTCATTACAGAAGCAGAGAATGTGTACCGGGAAGATGAAATGAAAATCGAAATTACGCAGTAAGAAGCGCTCAAGAATGCCCCGAAAAAAGACCTGTATTATTTCCGAGTTCCTAAAGTGATCAAGCAATAAACGCGCATCTCTTGGTATGAACTTCAAGAAGCTTTCTATTCTTATTCCCGCATATAACGAGGAGAATACCATCACGGCTATTCTGGATCGGATTCATGAGGTAAAATTGGATCATGACCTTGCCCGCGAAGTGGTGATCGTCAACGATGCGTCCAGCGATCGTACCCTTGAGGTGATTGAACAGTATGTGGCTGCTCATCCGGATCGCGATATTCGGTTTTATTCTCAGGTAGTAAATCAGGGAAAAGGTGCAGCCATTCACAAAGCCATCGAATTAGCTTCGGGCGATTTTCTGGTTGTTCAGGATGCCGATCTGGAATATGATCCAGCGGAATTCAACGACCTCATTCGGCCGGTTTTTTTCGCACAGGCCGACGTTGTTTATGGCTCACGGTTTATCGGGGGCAATCCGCACCGCATTTTGTTTTTCTGGCATTCCATTGGCAACCGCTGGCTCACCACTCTAAGCAATATGCTCACAAATCTCAACCTCACCGATATGGAGACATGCTACAAGTTGATGCGCTCCGATATCGCGAAGAGTTTGTTGTTGAAAGAAAAACGCTTCGGGTTTGAGCCTGAAGTCACGGCCAAACTCTCTCGCATTCCGGATATTCGGATCTACGAAATAGGCATTTCCTATTATGGCCGAACCTATGCCGAGGGCAAGAAGATCGGCTGGAAGGACGGCTTCCGCGCCATCTGGTGCATTCTGAAGTACAACGTCTGGGACAGACGACACCTGCGCTAAACATTCTTAGCATGGATAAGTGGGAAGCAGTTCTTAATCGATGTGAACCATGGGTGTTTTTCTCGCTTTTATCCGCTCAATTGACTGGTATCTGGATGCTTCCTGTCTTTCTGACTCTTGACGGTCCGGGACATGTGTACAACCTGAACGTTATGCGTGACCTGACCATGAATGAACATTCTGTGTTTCAGTCGTGGTTCGAAGTAAGCAGTCAACCCCTTCCCAACCTGATTGGATATTTTCTGGCCCGGCCGGTGCTGTCTTTGTTTTCGCCTACTCAAGTGGAGCAGTGGTTGGTTTCTTGGTCTGTCGTATCATTAGCCTTAGGCTTTCGGTTTTTTTTCCAAAAAATGGACAGGAAACAAGGATGGGGCTCATGGTTAATTTTCTTCTTCACGTTTAATGGCCCTCTTTTAAGTGGTTTTTTTAATTTTTCAATCGGTCTTGGAATAGCTTTTTTGGCGCTTGGCCAGTTCATCGTCACCTTAGATTCTCCTTGTCGAAAAAACCACATAGTTCTTGCGGTCATGCTGATCGTTTTGTACTTCTCACATTTCGCAGCTCTTGGATTCTTTGGCCTAGCCGCTATTGGTTTTGGATTTTCTTGGCTCATTGCTCATCGTAGAATGAAGGGTTCCACTTCACGATATTTCGCTTGGCGTATTGGCGCACTATGTATCGCAATGCTACCAGCGGCCTCTTTGAGCATGTGGTATGTAATGGTGGATAAGGAACCCACAAAGACGTTCTATCTATCCTTTAGCGAAGTGCTGTATTATTTCACACTGGATATGGGTTTGAAGACATACAGCCCGAGAGAGTGGATTTATTTACGATGGCTATGGATTCTCCTGGCTGCCGGACTTGCATTACAGTTGCTATATTCTCATTTTTCTAAAGTCAATACTCCCAAATTGAGTCCGCATTTTCGTGGCTGGTGGTATGCTTTTTCGGTCATTTCAATTATGGCCTTTGTATTGCCAAACGGAACATCAGGAGGCGGATTCTTAATTTTTAGAATGGTTCTTATGGCGTTGATCTTGTTATTCGCAGGATGTCTTCTCTACATTTCCCAACCAATACTTCGCTTGATCGTCTTGATACTGCTCACTTATGTTGGATTTGATCATCTGGGATCTACTTTGGATTTTGAGCGACGGATGCAAGAACGAATAGCAGCGATACGTCGTTGTGGCGATGTAATGCGGCCGTACTCTGTGCTCGCAACGGTTGACTTTGCTCAAATTTGGCCCTATAATCATGCACCTGCTTTGATCGGTTGCGATCGAAAGCAGGTAATGACTTTGGTACTGAATGGTCAGCGATTTTTCTCGCCCTTGCGCTTTAAAGGAGAGATGTTTCGGGAACAAGTTGTGGAGGATATCGAATCGAAGCCAACTGAGGTCGATCCGGTATATTTTGAATCTAGGCTTACGATGCTGCCCGACTATTGGCTAAGTGTGGGATATCCTGACGCGCATATTGCAGATACTCTCCAAAGGGCACGATGGAACCGATTTTTTGAGCGTTCTTGTAGCGTCCTATATGCGGATAGCATTAATGGCCTGTTTGTATATCAAAGAAAGCAATGACGCAAATCTTACCGTACCGAACCTTTTTTAGTCTATTGGTTGCTGCTGTTTTGTCGGTGGTCTTTGTGTGGCAGGCTATGTCTCGTCCCCTTGAGCAAAGTCTCAACTGGGATGGAGCAGGATACTATTTCTATTTGCCGGCCTTATTTATCTATGATGATCTCGCCCTTGAGAATCGCGAATGGTTCGAAGCGAAGCGCGTGCAGTACGATCTGAGTGGAACCTTGTATCAGGTGCATCCCGTTCCCGATCGCACGTCGCACGTTAATCAATACACCTCTGGAATTGCCTTGATTCTGGCACCGGCCTTTGCTGTAGCTCATCTATTGGCCGAGCCACTGGGCTACCCGCGCGATGGATTTTCGGCAATCTATCCCACCACCATGGCCATCTGGTCCCTGATTCTCGCCATCGCTGGAATAATGGCCTTTCGCCGAATGCTCCTTCGGTTTTTTCCGGATCAACTTTCTGCACTGCTCTTAGTCCTCATCATTGCGGGCACCAATTACATGGTGCAGATTCCCGGCAATCTCGTGTCGCCCCACAATTACCTCTTTCTTCTTTTCGCACTCTTTATAACCGCGGTCGTCGACTGGCATATAAGTTTCCGTGCCCGGCATTTCTACATCATGGTAGTCACTGGGGGATTGGCCTGCCTGATTCGTCCTACGGAGTTGATCTGGATTTTTATTCCGATGTTTTGGGGGTGTCGGAGCACAGCAGCGGCATGGAGTAAAATCAAATCATGGATATCGTCCTATTCTCGAATATTAATCAGAAGCGCTATTATCCTCGTTGCGCTGGCTTCTCCGCAAGTGATCTATTGGCTGATAAGCACAGGGCGCCCTTTTTACATGAGCTATTCAAATCCGGGCGAAGGACTGGATTTCACGGCTCCTCACACGCTTGATTTTTTGTTCTCCTTTCGAAAGGGATGGTTTCTCTACTCGCCGCTGATGATTTTGGCCGTGCTCGGATTCATCCCGATGTTTCGTCAAAAGCGCGAATGGGCGCTCGGCCTTTTTATTTTCTTTCTTTTGAATCTGTATGTAGTGTCCAGTTGGACCACTTGGTGGTACGCGCAGTGCTTCAGCCAACGGGTAATGATTCATTCCCTGCCCCTAATGGCCATTCCGCTAGGCTTTGCGTTGCAATGGATGAGTGAAGTGCGCTTGCGCAAATGGGTGATGGGATCAGTCGTGGTCATGTTCTTAGGATTGTCTGTGTTCTTCCAATGGCAATACCTCAACTACATCTTGCATCAGGATCGAATGACGAAGGAGTATTTCCTCGCGGTGTTTGGCAAAACAAAAGTGGATCCTTCAGTGAAGGAACTGCTCCTGATTGAACGGCCTTTCGATGGCAGTATGGTGTTTGAAGACAAGCACATGTATGCGATGTCGGATTCTATTGTTCTATCTGCGTTTAATCCAGATGCCCTTCATATCCTCTTGATCGACTCACTGCAGGTGATGGCGGATTCGCTTGGACCGGATCGGCAGTTTAGTCATGCGATCAAACGTCCATTTCGAGAGCTTGCCACAACGGATCACGCATGGCTGGAGATTACGGCTAGCGTGTGGTTGCCGGAAGGGTCAAACCCCGACGATTGCCTCTTGGTGGCCACTGCAGAGCATAACGGTGGAGTGTATGGATACCGCACGGTGGGCGTGGCCCGGGAAACTTTTGTTCCCGGACAATGGAATGAAATCCACTTGCATTACTTGACCCCAGAGGTGCGCACCAGCAATGATCTGATCAACATATATCTCTGGTACCGCGGCAGCTCAAAAGTGTATTACGGCGAAATCTCCGCTGCGGTGTGGCGGCGGAAAGAAAAATAAAGACAGGATTTATTTCTGGAAAAAGTTAATCCAGCAATCGGTCATCCCCAATTTCTTTCGGCACTCTGCTGCGAATCTGTAATACGTGTATTAACAGTACTCCTCGAACGCCATTTTGAGGTTCTCGGCGATCATGTCAGCCGTGCGACCTTCAATGTGATGACGCTCGATCATGTGCATCAGTTTGCCATCTTTAAACAGCGCAATGCTCGGGGAAGAGGGAGGATAGGGAAGCATATACTTGCGCGCGCGGTCCACGGCTTCGCGGTCCACGCCGGCGAATGAGGTAACCAATTTAGCGGGCAGCTTCTCGGCAGATTCAACTGCTTTGCGGACACCGGGACGCATGCTTCCTGCTGCGCATCCGCATACGGAGTTGACCACTACGAGTACGGTTCCTTCGCTATTTACGGCGGCATCTACTGCTTCAGGTGTCATGGCTTCTACGAAGCCCACTTTATCTAATTCTGCGCGCATCGGCGCTACGAGTTCTGGAGGATACATGGTTGTTGTTTTGATGGAAAACAGATTGTAAAGGGCAAAGTTCGGGAAAAAGACGCTGGTACTCGACTTTCGCATGCATCCTTTTGACCTCTCCTCCCGAGATCCTCGAGATAAGTCGCCCCGCTGGGGCTTTTAAGTGGGGTGAGTGTATTAAAATGAGTGCCTCATTATGACATGAGGCAGCGGGGATCTGGTCAACGAATAAATGGGACGTCCGCATTGTGCAATCAAGTTAGAATGCTCAAATGCGATCAGCTTTGTGATTCACGTCCCAGCCCCATCGGGGCGACTTATCTATAGCCTCCGGCGTGAGCCGGAGGATGATAAGATCAAGCACGATCTCCATGAGCCCCA
>Ga0105044_10003287_pt1 | contig 22157 bp, 22 predicted proteins | sample MAT01_FD_78092 | JGI IMG/M metagenome (GOLD analysis project Ga0105044, IMG submission 78092) | Freshwater microbial communities from Lake Fryxell liftoff mats and glacier meltwater in Antarctica - MAT-01 | ecosystem: Environmental > Aquatic > Freshwater > Ice > Liftoff microbial mat | place...
AGTGTCGAAACAATGCACCCGGCCGCACAAAATCTGACGATCCATCCCGACTGGGCACCCGGCTTTTGCCGTCATGTATCAGCGCCAGCGCCAGTATCCGCCGAACCTGATCGCCGTCACCTGCCGCCGCCGCAAGCCCGCCAAGCCCCGCCGCAGCAAATCCGACCGCAACCCGATCGCTGCCATCGCCAAACTCCCGTCCAGTCAGGCGCTTGCATCGCACTTCAGGTGACTTGGGCATCCCAGGCCGGGTCAGCCTCATTGTCCGTTGGTATCAGACCCGCCATCAGGCCTGGACGGACCACCATACCGAACATGGCTATGTCCTGCGCGATCCGATGACCGCCTGGAGATTTTCGACCATCGGACCGACGTGGTGGAGCGACAAGAGTTCGCTGGATCCGTTTGGCCTGTTCAAAGATGCGGCCGGGCACGGCCTCAACGATGGTGCCACGATCGCCTGGGGCAAGATCAACTCCCGGACCATTGCGAGTGTAGCCCGGTCTGATCGGGGGTTTGCGGATGCGAAAATTACCCGGGTCTCGTCCCTGGTGGTCCGTCTACACGTTGTGACTGAGCGATAGCATGATCTGACCAAGACGCAGATCGCGGCACCCAAACTGATTGCCGACGGCGAACGCCACACAGCGGCCGCTACGCGGCTTGACATATCGGAAAAAGCACTCAAGGCCAGACTGACCTCGGCACGGCTGAGGCTGATGGCGCGCACCACTGCCGAAGCCGTCCAAAGGGCAATGGATTGCCGGCTGCTCTGTCCAACGTCGTCTGCAAATTTTTTTTCCACCAACCCTGCAGGAGACAATGATGCAGACCACCACACTCTCGTTTGAAAAACCTCACAACCATGGCGCGCTTTTCGCCAAAATGCTGCGCGCAAAGCGCGAGCTGGTCATCGTTCACAACCAGTGGGACCTGCCAGAGGCCCTTTGGATGGAATATGACCAGTATGACACTCCCGCCAGCCGCTGGGTGGTGGTGCATGATGAGCTTGGCCGGGTGCTGGCCGGCAACCGGCTGACCCCTACCATCGCGCGGTGCGGCATCTGCAGTTGCACGATCCGCGAAGCGCAGCGTGGGCTGTTCGACGCCATTCCCACCAATCTGCTGCATGCCGAAGCGCCGGTAGCGGAAACCCTGTCGGAAAGCTCACGCCTGTTCGTGACGCTGGATTTGCCCGCCGCAATTCGCCGCTTGGTTCATGCCCGGCTGATCAGCGAACCGGCCAAGGCGTCGCGGCTGCCGGGTGCCACCCAATGCATGGCGCTGCTGGCTGCCAAATGGCCACTTTGGGCCGGGCGCGTCGGGGCGGACATGACGGCGATGGGCCCGGTGATGGAGAACGACGGCATCGACGATCAGGTGCTGTCGATGGGCTTTTCCAACCAGCTGCACCGAGCTTGTCGGCCCCTGCCCGCCGGGGCCGATTGTTGCTTTCAACCCTTCCATGGCGCGGGTAGCATCGCGCCATGGCAGATTTGTTTGATACCGGGGCCGAAACTCCCGTTGCGGGGCCGCGCCCGCTTGCTGACCGGTTGCGCCCGGCGTCGCTGGCCGATGTGATCGGGCAGGCGGCGGTTCTGAGCGCCGATGGCCCGTTGGGGGCGATGCTGGCCGCAGGGTCGCTGGGGTCACTGGTGCTGTGGGGGCCGCCGGGGGTGGGCAAAACCACGATCGCGCGCCTGCTGGCCGATCAGACCCATCTGCAGTTCGTCCAGATTTCGGCGATTTTCACCGGGGTTCCCGAGTTGCGCAAGCTGTTCGAGGCTGCGCGTATCCGCCGCCAGAATGGCGGTGGCACGCTGCTGTTCGTGGACGAGATTCACCGCTTCAACAAGGCGCAGCAAGATGGTTTCCTGCCTCACATGGAAGATGGCACCATCGTTCTGGTCGGTGCCACCACCGAAAACCCCAGCTTTGAGCTGAACGCCGCCTTGCTCAGCCGGGCGCAGGTCATCGTGCTGGAACGGTTGACCCTGACCGATCTGGAGCATCTGGCGCAGCGTGCAGAGCGGGAACTGGGCCGCGCCTTGCCGCTGACCGGGGCGGCGCGCGAGGCGCTGCTGGAAATGGCCGATGGCGATGGCCGCGCGGCGCTGAACCTGATCGAACAGATCGCCGCATGGAAGCTGACCGCATCGCTTGATACCGAAGCGATGGCCAAACGGCTGATGCGCCGCGCCGCTGTCTATGACAAATCGGGGGATGGCCATTACAACCTGATCTCTGCGCTGCATAAATCGGTGCGGGGGTCAGACCCCGATGCCGCGCTCTATTGGTTGGCGCGGATGCTGGTGGGTGGCGAAGACCCGCGCTTTCTGGCGCGGCGGATCACGCGGATGGCGGTGGAGGATATCGGTCTGGCCGATCCGCAGGCCCACCGCATCTGCCTCGACGCCTGGGAAACCTATGAGCGGCTGGGGTCGCCCGAGGGGGAACTGGCGCTGGGGCAGGCAGTGATCTATCTCGCCCTCGCCCCGAAATCAAACGCCGGGTACGCCGCCTTTGGTGCCGCCATGGCCGCTGCCCGCACCACCGGGTCGGAACCACCGCCCAAGCACATCCTGAACGCGCCAACCCGGTTGATGAAGGATCAGGGCTACGGCGCAGGCTATCAATATGACCATGATGCCGAAGACGGCTTTTCCGGCCAGAACTACTTTCCCGCCACGATGCGGCACCCGGTCTATTATTCCCCGATGGAACGCGGGTTCGAGCGTGAGTTGAAAAAGCGCATCGACTATTTTGCCAAGCTGCGAGCCAGGCGCAACGCCGAGTAAAGGTTGACAACCGTGCCCCTTCGCGAAAGAGAAGCGGCATGATCCAGACCCTGCCTCTTGTGGCGCTTGGCGGTGCCGTTGGTGCCGCGCTGCGCCATGTCGCCAATGGCACGGCGTTGCGGGTGTTCGGCCCCGGCTTTCCCTTTGGCACCCTGATCGTTAATGTTCTGGGGTCGTTGCTGATGGGGTTGTTGTTCGTGCTGCTGGCCGAGCGCGGGGCAGGGCGGTTCAGCCCCTTTGTGCTGACCGGGATGCTGGGCGGTTTCACCACATTTTCCGCCTTTTCGATGGATGCACTGGTATTGGTGGAGCGCGGGCAGACGATGGCGGCTTTGGCCTATGTTGCCGCTTCGGTGCTGTGTTCGCTGCTGGCGGTATTTGCCGGGGTGGCTTTGGCGCGGGGATTGCCGGTATGAGCGTTCAGACCCTGACCATTGCCGAGGGCGAAGGCGATCAGCGACTGGACCGCTGGCTGAAACGGCATTTTCCGCATGTGTCGCAGGGCCGGGTGGAAAAGGCCTGCCGCACCGGCGATATCCGGGTGGATGGCGGCCGGGTCAAGGCTTCGACAAGGGTAGAAGTGGGGCAACAGGTGCGCCTGCCGCCGCTGCCGGTGGTGGAGCCGAAGCCGAAAGAGGCAACGCCCCGCATCAGCGCGCAGGATAGCGCGATGATCCTGGCGACCGTGCTGTACCGCGATGATGCGATGATCGTCATCAACAAACCACCCGGTCTGGCCAGTCAGGGCGGATCGGGCACCACCAAGCATGTCGATGGTCTGGCCGAGGCGCTGAAATTCGGGCTGGAAGAGCGGCCCCGGCTGGTGCATCGGCTGGACAAGGATACCTCGGGCATTCTGGTGCTGGCGCGCACCCGGTCTGCGGCGGCAACGCTGACCGCTGCCTTTCGCTCACGCGAGACCCGCAAGATTTACTGGGCCGTGGTCGCCGGAGTGCCGCATCCGAAAATGGGTTCGATCAAATACGGGCTGGTCAAGGCAGGTGGCCATGGTGATGGCGGCGAAGGCGAAAAGATGCGCTGCATCCATCCGGCTGAGGTGGACAAGACCGAAGGGGCCAAGCGCGCTCATACCAATTATGCCGTCCTGTCGGCGCTTGGCCGCCGCGCCGCCTGGGTGGCGATGGAACCCATCACCGGCCGCACCCACCAGTTGCGTGCCCATATGGCCGAAATGGGCCACCCGATCATCGGCGATGGCAAATATGGCGGCTCGGGGCAGGAAAATCTGGGGGATGGCTGGGGCGCACAGCTTGGCGGCGATATCAGCCGCAAGATGCATCTGCACGCGCGGTCATTGTATCTGGCCCATCCGGTCACCGGCAAGCGGCTGGAACTGGTGGCCCCCTTGCCCGACCATATGGCGCGGACCTGGGACACCATGGGCTGGAGCGCGAATGACGTGCCCGCCGACCCGTTCACCGACGACGCATGACCCGGCGGCTGGTGGTGTTTGATGTCGATGGCACGTTGGTGGACAGCCAGCGATTTATCCTTGCTTCCATGGCCATGGCGTTTGAGGCGGCGGGGATGTTGCCACCCGCCGAAGGGGACACGCTGTCGATCGTCGGCCTGTCACTGCCCGAGGCGGTGCGGGCGCTGCGCCCGGCGCTGGGTGAGGTTGCAGTGGCGGTGCTGGTGGCGGGCTTCAGGGCGAGCTTCAACCAGATGCGCCACGGCGAAGGGGCGGCCCCGCTGTACCCCGGGGCATTGGCCACGCTTGCCGAACTGGCGGCAGCGCCCGGCGTGGTGCTGGGCCTTGCCGCCGGCAAATCGCGGCGCGGGCTGGACGGGCTGTGGCAGGCTCATGATCTGGCACGGTTTTTCGCCACGACACAGGTTGCCGATGACCATCCGTCAAAGCCCCACCCCTCGATGCTCCAGCGCTGTCTGGCGGAAACCGGTTTGCCGACCGGGGTGATGATTGGCGATACCGGGTTTGACATGGCGATGGGCCGTGCGGCAGGTTTTGCCACCATCGACGTCAGTTGGGGCTATCATGGCTGCGAGCGGCTGCATCAGGCTGATCTGGTGATCGACCGGTTTGACCGGTTGCACGGGCCTTTGCTGGGGGTCTGGGAGGGTTAGATGGCAGGTTGGGCAGCCAAACGATTCTGGACCGAGGTGGCGGTGATCGAACAGCCCGGCGGCTTTGGCCTGCGCCTTGATGCCCGCGAGGTGAAAACCCCCGCCAAGGCGGCGCTTCTGGTTCCGACCCGTGCGCTGGCCACGGCGATTGCCGCCGAATGGCAGGCGCAGCAGGGGGTGATCGACGCCGCCACCATGCCCTTTACCCGTTCCGCCAACTCCGCCATCGACAAGGTGGCGACGCAGCGGGCCGCAGTGGTGGATCTGATCGTGGCTTACGGCGATGCCGACCTGATCTGCTATCGCGCCGCTGGGCCGGAACGGTTGGCGGTACGGCAGGCCGAGGCCTGGGATCCGCTGCTGGCCTGGGTCGCGCGCATCGGTGCGCCGCTTGGCTGGCAAACCGGGGTCATGCATGTGCCGCAGCTGCCACAAAGCCTTGCGGCGCTGCGCCAACGGGTTGAGGCCCTTGGCGTTTTCGAACTGACCGCCTTTCACGATCTTGTTGCCCTTTCCGGTTCGCTGGTGATCGGGCTGGCTGTGCTGGCAGAGTTTCGGCCTGTGCAGGCGCTATGGGACCTGTCACGAATCGACGAATCCTGGGCGGTCGAAGTTTGGGGACCGGATGACGAGGCAGCAGTGGCAGCAGCGGCCAAACAGCGAGATTTTTCGCATGCGGCAAGTTTTTACAGCCTTTCCAAGGGGTAAAGGGTGCATTTCGCACCTTCCGAACCCCGGGGGTTTGCCCGCCATCACGGCAAATGATGAAGAAATCAGCAGAATTCGATGATTCCGCTACGGCGTGCTTGACGTGTTCTTTCAAATTGCACCATCCTTGCTGACACTGAGGGGATATCCGCTCTGTCAGTTTCACCCCCCGGCCGGGACAGGCCGGGTAACCGCCCAATGAGGCGGATGACCAGGAAGAGGTAAAAATGCAAAAATCAACATTCCTTGCCACGCTGTCGGCTGCCGGCCTGCTGGCTGGCGTGGCGGCGGCTGGCACGCTTGATGACGTCAAGGCGCGTGGCGAATTGAACTGTGGCTCCAACACCGGTCTGACCGGCTTTGGCGCACCCGATGCCAACAACATCTGGACCGGGTTTGACGTTGACCTGTGCCGGGCCGTTGCCGCTGCCGTGCTGGGCGATGGCACCAAGGTCAAATTCGTGCCGACCACCGGCGAAACCCGCTTTACCGCGCTGGCTTCGGGCGAGGTTGATCTGCTGATCCGCAACTCGACCTGGACCTTTTCGCGCGACAACGACCTCAAGCTCGATTTCGTCGCCGTCAACTATTACGACGGTCAGGGCTTCATGGTGAAGAAAGACCTCGGCGTATCGTCAGCCAAGGAACTGGACGGCGCCACCGTCTGTATCCAGACCGGCACCACCACCGAACTCAACCTGGCCGACTTCTTCAAGTCGAACAGCATCACCTATACCCCGGTGACTGTGGCCGACGACAGCGAAGCCCAGCGCCAGTATGAAGCCGGCGCCTGCGACGCCTTCACCACCGATGCGTCGGGTCTGGCCGCCACCCGCGCCACAATGGCCGATCCTTCGGCCCATTTGATCCTGCCGGAGATCATCTCCAAGGAACCGCTTGGCCCGGTCGTGCGCCATGGCGACAACAACTGGGGCGATATCGTCCGCTGGACCTATTTCGCCCTGCTGATCGCCGAAGAAAAGGGCATCACCAAAGCCAATCTGGAAGAAGTGGCGGCTGCTGCTGCTGCCTCTGATACCTATGACCCCGAGGTCAAGCGCCTGCTGGGCATTGGCGACAATGACACCGGCGTCATGATGGGGCTGGACAAGGAATGGGCCAAACGTGCCATCGCCGTGTCGGGCAACTATGGCGAGATCTTCGCCGCCAATATCGGCGAATCCACCAAGATCGGGCTGGCGCGCGGGCTGAACGCGCTTTGGACCCAGGGCGGCCTGCAATACGCGCCGCCGGTACGGTGATCTGATCCTGTCCACCGTGGGCGCACCTTCGTTGCGCCCACGGGCCTTTTCACCTTCAATCCAGGTCTGAACTTCCACAGAGATCTGGACGGTATGCCGCTGATACGGGGCCCGCTCCGTTGAAGATTTCGCATGAACCGGCACGAATTCGGCACAGGGGGAAACATGGCAATTGCCGTCAATGCACCGAAAGATGGCTTTCGGCTGAGGCAGCTTATCAATGATACGCGCTATCGCAGCTACACGATCCAGTTTGTCGTGCTGCTGATGGTCGTCGTATTCCTGCTTTGGCTGGTGGACAATACGATTGCCAACCTTGCCGCCAAGGACAAGGATATCAACTTCGGCTTCCTGTGGGCCCGCGCCGGCTATGATATTGACCAGCAACTGATCCCCTACACCAACGACAGCACTCATTTCCGCGCACTGCTGATCGGCCTTTTGAATACGCTGGCGGTGGCAGTTCTGGCTTGCATCGCTGCAACTGTTCTGGGCGTGACAGTCGGCATTCTGCGGCTGTCGAAAAACTGGCTGGTAGCCCGCCTGATGACGGTTTATGTCGAGGTGTTTCGCAACGTTCCGCTGCTGCTCTGGATCGTCCTGACCTTCACCTTCTTTTCCGAGGTTCCCAAGGAGCCCAAGGATTTCAAGGTGACGGCAGACATGGTCGCCACATGGGATGGACCGGTCGAGGATCGCCTTTACCCCGTCGCCCACAAGATATTCTTCGATACCGTCGCCCTCACCAATCGCGGCACCAACATGCCGGCACCGCTGCTGTATCGCCCGCTGGGGGGGGTGGAGGTCGGCGGTATTCCGATCAACTTTTCGACCATCGCGGTCATCTTCGTCTTTGGGGCCTCGATCTGGGTGAACCGGCGTATCCGCGCCGATGCCAAGGCGGTGCAGGAGGCGACCGGCGTGCGCCCGGTGACCTGGTGGAAATCCATCGCGTTGATCGTGGTGCCGACCCTTGCCCTGCTGCTGGCCCTAGGCCTGCACTGGGAAATTCCGGCTTTTGCGGCAGATGAAAACGGCGTTTCCAAGGGCTTCAACTTTCAGGGTGGCATCAATGTGGCCCACAGCTTCACCGCACTGCTGATCGCGCTGACGATCTATTCCGCGACCTATATCGCCGAGGGTGTTCGTGCGGGTATTCTGGCCATTTCGCGCGGGCAGACCGAGGCCGCTTATGCGCTGGGCATGCGCCCCGGCCGCACGACGAGCCTGATCGTCCTGCCGCAGGCTCTGCGCGTGATCATCCCGCCGCTGATCAGCCAATATCTGAACATCACCAAGAACACGACCTTGGGCATGGCCATCAGCTATCTTGATCTGAAGGGCACGCTGGGCGGGATCACGCTGAACCAGACCGGGCGTGAACTGGAGTGCATGCTGCTGATGATGCTGATCTATCTGATGCTGTCGCTGGCAATCTCGGCGGTGATGAATGCCTATAACACCGCCATGAAACTGAAGGAGCGCTGAGATGTCCGATATCTCCTTCGTCCGCGCCGAAATGTTGCCACCCAGTGAACCGCCGATCTCAGAACGCGGCGCGGTGAAATGGCTGCACGAGAACCTGTTTTCCGGCTGGCTGAACTCTATTCTGACAGTGCTGGCCGTCGTGTCGGTCTACTATCTGATAAAGGGCGGCTCGCCCTGGGTCATCAACGGCGTCTGGACGGGGGACTCGCTGTCCGATTGCCGCGAAGCGCTGGCCGGGGAAAGCGGGGCCTGTTGGGCAATATTGGTTGAACGCTGGAACCAGTTTCTGTTCGGCTTTTACCCCAACACCGAATATTGGCGACCCACACTGACCTTTGCGCTGCTGTTCGTGGCTTTGGCACCAGTGCTTTATTATGGGCTGAACCGCGCCAATGCCATCATGGTCGGCATCGTGGGGGGGGTGCTGGTGCTGTCGCTGATCGCGCTGGGCACCGATGTCTGGCATATCCTGCTGTCTGTGCTGGTCTTTGCAGCCCTGACTGCCGTGGCCTGGCTTGCGCCGAAAAAGCTGGTCTACATGTCGCTGGCCTTTCCGGCGCTTGGCTTTTTCATCCTGTGGGGCGGTTCGGTGTGGGGGCCAATTGGCGCGATGGCCGGTTTAGGCATCTTTGCCGTGGTCTGGCGCTTGACGCAACGTGTCTTGGGTGATGTGGTTGCGGGCGGTGTCGGGCTGATTGTCGCGGTGGTGTGGTGGCTTTGGCTGCAGACCGTCGTCACCACGGCCTTGCACGGCCTGATCCCCATCGGCCTGGAGGCGGTGGACAGCGACCAGTTCGGCGGCTTCCTGCTATCCTTCGTCATCGGCGTCACTGCGATTTCGGCCTCGCTGCCGATCGGCATCGTGCTGGCGCTGGGCCGCCGCTCCGATATGCCGTTGGTCAAGATGCTCTGCGTCGGTTTCATCGAGTTCGTGCGCGGTGTGCCGTTGATCACCATGCTGTTCACCGCCTCGCTGCTGTTGCAATACTTCCTGCCGCCGCAGACCAATTTTGATCTGGTCCTGCGCGTCATCATCCTTGTCACCCTGTTCTCGGCGGCCTATATCGCCGAGGTGGTGCGGGGCGGTCTGGCCGCTTTGCCGCGCGGCCAGTACGAGGCCGCCGATGCGCTGGGGCTGGATTACTGGCAGGCGCAGCGCCTGATCACCATGCCGCAAGCCCTGAAAATCTCGATCCCCGGCATCGTGTCGTCGTTCATCGGCCTGTTCAAGGATACCACGCTGGTCGCCCTTGTCGGCCTGGCCGACCCGTTGCAGGGCATCCGCAAGATCGTGCTGGCCGACATCGACTGGAAGGGGATCTTCTGGGAACCCTTCATCTTTGTCGGCCTGATCTTCTTTGTCGTCTGCTTCAGCATGTCCCGCTATTCGATGTATCTAGAGCGCAAGCTCAAGACCGACCACCATTAAGGAGCCACGATGGCCAACGCTGCGAAAATGACCCAAACGGATGAAATCGCCATCCAGATCACCGGCATGAACAAGTGGTACGGCACCTTCCACGTGCTGCGCGACATCAACATGAGCGTGGTGCGTGGCGAACGGATCGTGATCTGCGGCCCATCGGGTTCCGGCAAATCGACACTTATCCGCTGTATCAACCGGCTGGAAGAGCACCAGAAGGGGCAGATCATCGTTGACGGCACCGAACTGACCTCTGACCTGAAAAACATCGACAAGGTGCGGTCAGAGGTTGGGATGGTGTTTCAGCATTTCAACCTGTTCCCGCATCTGACCATTCTGGAAAACTGCACCCTTGCGCCGATCTGGGTGCGCAAGATGCCAAAGCGCGAAGCCGAAGAAGTGGCGATGCATTTCCTGACCAAGGTCAAGATCCCCGAACAGGCACACAAATACCCCGGTCAATTGTCGGGCGGCCAGCAGCAGCGGGTGGCGATCGCCCGCAGCCTGTGCATGAAGCCGCGCATCATGCTGTTTGACGAGCCCACCTCGGCTTTGGACCCCGAGATGATCAAGGAGGTGCTCGATACCATGATCGAACTGGCGCATGACGGCATGACCATGCTGTGCGTCACCCATGAAATGGGCTTTGCCCGGCAAGTGGCGAACCGGGTGATCTTCATGGATCAGGGCCAGGTGGTCGAACAGAATGAGCCCGAGCAATTTTTCCTGAACCCGCAGTCAGAGCGGACCAAGCTGTTTCTCAGCCAGATACTGGGGCATTGAGGCGGCCAGGCCGGATGGCCAAAGACGGCGGCACGCGCCACCTGGCCCGGCCACGGGCCTGGCGTTCTTCGCTGAAATCCCCCACCGGGGGATTTCCGGGCGCTCATCACCCTGCGGGATATTCCTGAACGGAAAATGAACCAGCGCCGGAACGCCCCTATTCCAGCGAACGCGGGGTGATGAAGTCGATCACCTGACCGGTACCCACCTGGGCATCGGCCCAACTGGCGATATCGAATTCCAGCACCAGTGTGGCCCCGGTGGGATAGTGGGTAAACTCCGGATCCAGCGGCTGGCGGGCGCAAAGCGCTTCGGCAAAGGCACCGATGCCGGGATTGTGGGCCAGCAGCATCACCATCCGGTAGGTGGCCGATTGCAGCACGGTGAGCAGGGCCTCCGGCCCGGCCTGATACAGCGCCGGGATCAGCCGCAGTTCGGCGTGCTGCGGCATTTCGGCGGCAATCCCGGCCCAGGTTTGCTGGGTGCGGTTGGCAGTGGAGCACAGAACCTCGTCCGGGATATCGCCGCGGGAGTTCAGCCATTGGCCAAGCTGTTTTGCCGAACGGAGGCCACGTGCATTCAGCGGGCGGTCGATGTCGGCCCACGACGGGTCGTCATAGCTGGATTTGGCATGGCGGGTGAGGATCAGGCGATGGGTCATCGGTGGAACTGCCTCATGTGATAGGCTGATTGTTCGGGCAATCTGGCATATCGTTGCGATTGTGGACAGGCCCCGCGAACAAGGCAACCGCCGCCCATGCAATCGGAACCGGCGGCACTGTCCAGAAAGCCGTGGCAGGCGGGCAGATCGTAGCCCGCTGCCGTCAGCGCCCTGGGCGGGCAGGCGCTGAGGCAGGGCTTGTCGGCACAGGTGTCGCAGGGGGCCGGGCCGGGGCGGGGCAGAGCGATCTGGCCCGGCAATGCCAGCGCGCCGCGAAACGACACCATCAGCCCGGCATCGTCATGCACCAGCAGCCTGACCGGCGAGGCCCGGCAGCGGCCCGAGCGCAGCGCCCAGCGGTGAAAAGGATGGTGCGGCGGGCCGCCAAACGGGAACAGAGCCACCCCGGCCCATTCTTTGGCCAGCGCCTCGATCACCCGCTTTGACCAGCGGTCCAGCGGGTCGGGGGCACCGTCAAACTCCGGCTGTGCCGTGACATGCGGCCAGAAGCCGGGTTCCAGCGGGCCAAGCAGCAGCAGCGTCGCGGTATTCTGCGGCAGGTTTTCATCTGGCCCGGTGACGAACCCGCCCAGCACCACCAGATGGTCGCGGACGCAGCGCGTCGCTATCTGGCGCAGCGCTGCCACTTTCAGGGCTCGCGCGGCTTGACGCGCGGCTCGGTCGAGCGGATCAGCGAGCCCGCGCCATGGTCGGTGAACAATTCCAGAAGCACCGCGTTTGGGATGCGGCCATCAAGGATCACCACGGCGCGGACCCCCTGTTCCAGCGCCGCCAGCGCGGTTTCCGCCTTGGGGATCATGCCACCGGCAATCACGCCGCGCGCAATCAGGTCGCGAACCTGATCAGGGGTCAGCTGGGTGACCACCGCGCCGCTTTCATCCTTGACCCCCGCCACGTCGGTCAAGAGCAGCAGCCGGTCGGCCTTGAGCGCCCCGGCAATCGCCCCGGCAGCGGTATCGCCGTTGACGTTGAAGGTTTCGCCATGGTCGCCCGGGCCGACCGGCGCCACCACCGGAATGATCCCGGCGCGGAACATGTCATGCAACACCTGCGGGCGCATGTCGCGTGGCTTGCCGACAAAGCCCAGCTCCGGGTCATCGGGCTCACAGACCATCAGGTCGTCATCCTTGCCCGATATCCCCACGGCGCGGCCGCCCTGATCGTTGATCGCCTGCACGATCCGCTTGTTGACCAGACCGCACAGCACCATTTCCACCACCTCAACCGTTGCGGCATCGGTGACCCGCTTGCCGCGGACGAATTCCGATTTGATCCCCAGCCTGCCCAGCAGATCGTTTATCATCGGCCCGCCGCCATGGACCACCACCGGATTCACCCCAACCTGGCGCATCAGCACGATATCGCGGGCAAATTCGGCCATGGCATCGGCGTCGCCCATGGCATTGCCGCCGAACTTGATCACAACGATGGCACCGGAATAGCGCTGCAGATAGGGCAGCGCCTCGGACAGGGTCCGGGCGGTGCCGATGGAATCACGGGTCATGGCGATCTGCTTTTTCATGGATGGTCCTTGTTGGCCCACGTGTTACGGTGGAACGCCGCGCCGCTCAAGGGCGCATGGCGGGCAGGGCAGGAAAGGCGGGCGCGAATGGTGGAACCGGGGCAAAAAACCATATTGCTGACCGGGGCCAGCCGGGGCATCGGCCATGCCACGGTCAAGCGCTTTTCGGCCGAGGGCTGGCGGGTGCTGACCTGTTCGCGCCATCCGTTTGATCCGCGCTGCCCGTGGCCGGGCGCCGAGGCCAACCATATCCAGGTCGATCTGGCCGACCCCAACAAGACCATCGCCGCCATCGAAGTGATCCGGGACATGTTGGGCGGGCGGCTGGATGCCTTGGTGAACAATGCCGGAATTTCGCCCAAGGGCGAGGGTGGCAAGCGGCTGAACACGCTGGAAACCGACCTGCGGACCTGGGGGCAGGTGTTCCATGTGAATTTCTTTGCCTCGGTGGTGCTGGCGCGCGGGTTGCGCGACGAACTGGCTGCAGCCAAGGGGGCGGTGGTCAATGTCACATCCATCGCCGGGGTGCGGGTTCACCCGTTTGCCGGTGCCGCCTATGCCACATCCAAGGCGGCACTGGCGGCGCTGACCCGCGAAATGGCCTATGATTTCGGGCCGCTGGGGGTGCGCGTCAACGCGATCGCGCCGGGCGAGGTCGACACCGCCATCCTGTCACCGGGCACCGACAAGATCGTGGAACGGCTGCCGATGCAGCGGCTTGGGCAACCGGCGGAAGTGGCGGCGGCGATCTTTTTCCTGTGTTCCGCCGACAGCAGCTACATTTCGGGTGCCGAGATCGAGGTGAACGGGGCGCAGCATGTGTGACTCCAGAGCCGGACTCAGACCAGTGCTGCCACCAGCGCCCGCAGGGTTTCGATGCCTTCGCCGGTTTCCGACGAGGTCAGCACGATGCCATTGAACGCCGCCGGGTGCTTTTTCAGCGCCCCCCGCACCTGATCCAGTACCGCCGGATGGTCGATGGCCTTCACCTTGTCGGCTTTGGTCATCACCACCTGAAACGTCACGGCGGCGCGGTCCAGAAGCGTCATGATCTCTTCATCCACCTCTTTCACCCCGTGGCGGGTATCGACCAGCACAAAGGCACGGCGCAGGGTCTGACGGCCCGCGAGGTAGCTTTTCAGCAGGCGTTGCCACTTTTCCACGATGGCCAGCGGCGCTTGCGCGTAGCCATAGCCCGGCAGGTCCACCAGATAATGCGCGGGGCCTGCGGCGAAATAATTGATCTCCTGGGTGCGACCGGGCGTATTGGAAGCGCGGGCCAGCGCCTTGCGACCGGTCAGCGCGTTGATAAGGCTGGATTTCCCGGCGTTTGACCGTCCGGCAAAGCAGATCTCCAGCCGGTCGGCAGGGGGCAGGCCATCCATTGCCACCACGCCTTTGACAAAATCGACCGGCCCGGCAAACAGCAGGCGACCGGTTTCGCAGGTCGCATCGTCGGGTCGTTCGGCCAATGGGTAATCAAGTTTCATGCCAGCACCTCGACCACATCACCGGCACAGAGGGTGCCGCCCACCAGCACCTTGGCATAAAGACCGAAATTCTGCGTGCCGGTATGGTCGCGCAGGCCTTGCAGCGTATCAACGTCGCGCAGACCGGTCACCGGGTTGGCCGATGTGGCCTTGCAGCGCTTGATCGGCTCTTCGATCTGCAGTGTAACCTGCCCGATAGCCACGCGCCGCCCGACCAGCCCCTGTTCGGTCCAAGGCTCCCAGCCCTCGACCCACAGATTGCCGCGCCAGCGCAGTGGAGACAGGTCGGCACCAAGATCAGCGGAAAGCTGGCGGTTGGAGGCGAGGTTGCACAGCGAGAGTGACGGGTAGCTGGTGTCGGTCATCGCGCGGCCCGGCGCTTTCACCAGCGCCATGGCGCGGCGTTCACCCGCCAGCAGAGGCGTAACCCAGGCCAGAAAAGTGGCGGCATCGGCTGGGTCGTCGGGGGCAAAGGTCAGGGGATCGCAGGCCGGGTGGGTCAGGATCACGGTCGCCGTGGCATCTTCCAGCCGCGCGTTGATCGCCATCAAGGACGCGACCGACGAGCCCAGGATGAAATTGGCGCAGGTCATCCAGCCCGGGGCCATCTGATCCCACTTGCTGCCGTCATGCGTCACCGCCCAATGCCGGTCCCACGGCATGGCCTGACCGGCGGTAAGGGTGACTGCCGCCAGTTCCTCGCGCCCATGCGACTTGATCGGGTGGCGGAAGATATGGGCCAGCCGTGCGGTCACTTGGGCAGCGGTTTCTTGCGGCGGAACCCCGGAAGAATGGTGCCGAACACCTTGGGATGGTGGCCATGGCTGCGCATGATGATATATTGCTGGATGAAGGTGATGGTGTTGTTGCCGATCCAGTAGATCACCAGACCCGAGGCAAAGCTGCCCAGCATGAACATGAAGATCCACGGCATCCAGGCAAAGATCGCCGCCTGGGTCGGATCGGTGGGTGCCGGGTTCAGCCGCATTTGCAGCCACATCGAGATTCCCAGCAGGATCGGCAGCACACCCAGCGAAACGATGGCGAACAGAGAGCCTGCTTCGGGTGTGGCATAGGGCAACAGACCGAACAGGTTCAGGATCGACGACGGGTCGGGCACCGACAGATCCCTGATCCAGCCAAAGAATGGCGCCTGCCGCAGTTCGATGGTGACGAAGATCACCTTGTACAGCGAGAAAAAGATCGGAATCTGCGGCAGGATCGGCAGGCAACCCGCAGCAGGGTTGACCTTTTTATCCTTGTACAGCTTCATCGTTTCCTGTTGCAGCTTTGCCCTGTCGTCGCCGCACTTCTCTTTCAACGCCTCCATTTCCGGTTGAAGTTCCTTCATCCGCGCCATCGAGATGTAGGATTTATAGGCCAGCGGGAACAGCAGCGCCTTGAGGAACAGGGTCAGACCGATGATCGCCAGACCCATGTTGCCGATCAGGCCATGAAGCATATGCAGCAGCCAGAAAATCGGCTTGGTCAGAAAGAAGAACCAGCCCCAGTCGATCGAATCGATGAAACGGTCGATCTTCTGATTGTCCTGATAGGCGCGGATGGCTTCCCATTCCTTGGCACCGGCGAACAGCCTCGACTGCATTTCAGCCTTGCCCCCCGGGGCAACCGCCATGGTCGGCATCCGGGTTTCGGTCTGATAGACATCGGATGCGGGCACATATTTGGTCACGGCGGTAAAGGCCTGCCCCGGCATCGGGGCCAGCACCGTCATCCAATAGGCATCGGTAAAGCCGATCCAGCCATCCTTGGCCACCTCCACCACTTCGGCGGGGGTGCCTTCGCGCGCCACCACCTCAAAATCCGGCATGTCGGGATAGTCGGTTTCCTTCAACTCGCCGTCCGACATTTGCACGATGCCTTCGTGAAGCACCCAGATTTTCTGGGTTTTGGGCTGGCCGTGGCGTGCGATCAGGCCATAGGGTGCCAAGCGCACCTCGGCTGCGGTGTTGTTTTGCACGGAATCGGTGACGGTAAACAGGTAATGCTCGTCCACCGCGACCTGGCGCGAAAACACCAGGCCCGCGCCATTGTCCCATGTCAGGCCAACCGGCTTTCCCGGTGCCAGAGTGTCGCCTCTGGCGACCGACCATTGGGTATTGGGCCCCGGCACCGCGTCAAACGACAGATCGCCCGCCGGGGTCCAGCCATACAGTGCGTAATAGGCATGTTCGGTGCCGACCGGGGTCAGCAGGTTTACCGTGGGCGAACCGGGTTCCAGCGTCTGGGGATAGCGTTTCAGCGCCAGTTCGTCGATCCGCCCACCGGCCATCGAGATCGAGCCGGACAGATCGGGGGTGTCGATCCTGATCCGCGGGATTTCGGCGGCGACCTCGGCTGCAGCGGCCGTATCGGTTCCCGCGATGGCGTCGGCGGCGGCTGCGGCCTGTTCGGCGGTGGCTGCCGCCTGTTCGGCCAGGGTGGCCGTGGCAGGAGGGGGCACATCTGCGGGCGGAAACAGCAGGAACCACATCAGAATCACCATGAAACTCAGCCCCGTCGCAAGGATGAGATTCTTGTTCTGGTCGTCCATCGCGAGCCGCCTGTCTTGCCACATCTGCCGTCTTTGACAGTTTGGGGTTCAACAGACTGGGCAGGCAAAGGTCAAGCGGTTTTCCCTGGTAAAGCCCGCAGTGGTGCGCGGCATGGCATCACATTTTCAGCCTTTTCCCGAACCGGAAGGCACAAGCGTGCCAAATCGCCAAGGGCCACCGGGTTTTGCAGGCAGCATGCCGCCAAGTGTGTTCGGTTCAGTTGCCGCTGAAACGCTGCGTCATCTTGGGGGCGGTGGCCAGTCGCTGGCGGTGTCGCTGCATCCAGGCGGCGGTGTCTGCCAGCGCCATCGGGCGACCCACGCTGTACCCCTGCACATGGTCGCAACCCAATTGCGCCAGCATCGCGTGTTCGCCGATGGTTTCGACCCCTTCGGCCAGGGTTTCCAGCCCGAGCCGTTCTGCCATCGACAGGATCGCCGCAATCATCTTTTGCTGTTCGCGGTCTTCATCGACCCGGGTCACGAAGGACCGGTCAACTTTGATGCGGCTGACGGCGAAGCGGCGGATATTGGCAATAGAGGCGTGACCGGTGCCGAAATCATCCAGATCAATGCCGCAACCCAGTTCCGCCAGCGCCGCGATGTTGCGCACGATCACATCATTGGCGGTATCGGCAACCACGGTTTCCAGAATCTCGACCGTCAGGCGCGGGGCGGCCAGATCATAGCGATCCAGTTCCCATTTCAGTTTCTCGGCCAGTCTGGGGTTGCGCAACTCATCGGACGAGAAGTTGACGGCGACATTTGGCACCGCCATCCCCTCTTTATCCCAGTCGCGCAGCGCCATCAGGCTTTGGTGGATCATCACCTCGGACAACCGTTCCGACAGGCCGGCGCTGCGCAGCGCCTCCAGAAATTCGGCCGGCGGCAAAAGCCCGCGTTCGGGGTGCTGCCAGCGTGCCAGAGCCTCGAACCCGGTGACTTCGCCGGTATCGGTAGAAACCTGCGGCTGAAAATGGGCGATGATCTGCCCTTCATCCAGCGCCGCCTCGATCTCTGATCGCAACGAGTGGCGGGTGGATTGGGCGCGCTGCATTTCCAGCGTGTAGCTGCGCAGGGCGCCGGGGCCATTGCGCCGCGCCTCGATAGCCGCACTTTCTGCGGCGCCCAGCATGGATGCGCCGGTCAGTTCCGGTGCCCGGCTTTCCAGGCAGAAACCGACCGATGACGACAGATAGATCGTCGTGGCGTCAATGCTGACAGAGGCATCGACGGCTGATTGCAGCCGGGTTGCCAGCTGCAGCATTCCTTCCAGATCTACCCGACGCACCCCACCCAGCACCACCGCAAAGCCGGGGCCATCCAGCCGCGACACGGTATCGGCAGAGCGCAGCATGGATTTGAGCCGGTCACCGGTATGGCGCAGAATGTGGGTCATCGCGGCGGTGCCGTACCGTTCGGCAATCTGATCGGCATCATCCAGCGTCAGTACGAAACAGCAGGTCGACCGGCCTGTGGCCTTTGCCGATCCCAGCACCTCGTCCAGTGCGGCGACGGCCGCACTGCGCAACGGCAGGCCGGTGACACCATCAATTGCCACCACGCGTCGTTCCGGTTCCGGGGCCGAAAACACCCCGGCAATGCCAAACAGCGCCGGCAGGCCAAGTGCTGCCGCCAGCAGCATGGTTTCGCCGCCCAGCCACAATGCTGCCAACGTGACGGCGGGAAGAAAGGCCAGCAATTCGGGCCTGCGCGCCTGTGCGCCGATGCGGTGCAGCCTGGCACGCAAGGTCACGCCGTCGATCATCGTGAATATGCCCTTTGATCCGGGGCAGTACCGCCATGGCCTGCGCCCGCGACCCAGACCTAGGCAGGCAAGATGTGGATATCCTTAATCGCCGCCCGGGCTTTATGCCGAATTTTCCTCAATTGCCCCGGCCTGGCGCTGCAGCCCGGAAAAATCGAACAGCGCCGGGTCAAGCAGATGCGAGGGGCGGGCATTCATCAACGCGCGAAACATCACCTGCCTGCGCCCCGGGGTCCGCGCTTCCCAGCCATCGAGCAGCGCCTTGACCTGCTGGCGCTGCAACCCGTCCTGGCTGCCACACAGATCGCAGGGGATGATCGGATAATTCATCGCGCGGGCGAAGCGGTCGCAGTCAGCCTCGGCCACAAAGGCCAGCGGGCGGTACAGGAACAGGTCCCCCGCTTCATTCAGCAGCTTGGGCGGCATCGTCGCCAGTCGCCCGCCGTGAAACAGGTTCATGAAGAATGTTTCCAGAATGTCGTCGCGGTGATGGCCCAGCACCACGGCAGAGCAGCCTTCTTCGCGGGCGATCCGGTACAGATTGCCGCGCCGCAACCGTGAACACAGGGCGCACATCGTATGGCCGGCCGGCACCTTGTCCATCACGATCGAATAGGTATCGGCATACTCGATCCGGTGTTTCACCCCCATTCGGCCGAGAAACTCCGGCAGCACGGTGGCGGGAAAGCCCGGTTGCCCCTGATCGAGGTTGCAGGCCAGCAATTCCACCGGCAACAGCCCGCGCCACTGCAATTCGTGCAGCACCGCCAGCAAGGTATAGCTGTCCTTGCCACCCGACAGACACACCAGCCAGCGCGCCCCACGCTCGATCATGGCGTAAGCCTCCAGCGCCTCGCGGACTTCGCGCACCAGCCGTTTGCGCAGCTTGCGAAACTCGGTGCTGGCGGGGGCACCGTGAAACAGCGGGTGAATATCGTCGTTGTCGTCCAGCATCTTGGCCCTGCCTTTGCGCAGTGAATGCCAGAACAAGGGGCGGGATGCAAAGGCTTTGGCCCCGGGGGCGCGGCCAGACAGGCCAGCGCTACAAGTGTCGCCTTAGTGATGACTTGCCAGCCCTGCCCCGATTTGCAAAGCTTTCAAAGGGGGGTAGCGGCCAAATGGCAACGGAGGAAAAGCTTGCAGCGTCGCACACCAGTGCCAGCCGGATTCCGGCCGGCCTGTCGCTTCTGCTGTTCGGTTTTGGCATCGCCGCCGGTTTCCTGATCGCCTTTACCGGCTTTGGCTTCCTGCAGGACAGCGCCGCCATCGTGGTCACGGTGTTTCTGTCGGCGCTGCTGGTGGTGGCAATGGTCGGCGGGCTGTTGATCCTGCTGCGCCGCCCGCTTTGGCGCAAGCTGTTCGGCTTCGCCGAAACCCAGATCGAGCATTTCGCGGCCCCGATGGCCCGCGTGGCCGAAGGGGCGGTGCAGCGTGACCCGGGTGCCGCTGTGGCAGCGGCCCGCGAACTGGTGCAACTGGCGCTGGCGCGTTATTCATGGGTCACGGCGCGGCGCTGGATCGTGGCATCGCTGACCGCGCTGATCGCCGCCATGGCGGCGCTGGCAGGCACCGCGCTGCTGTTCAAGCAGAACCAGTTGCTGGAGGTGCAGGCGGGGCTTCTGGCGCAGCAGAATGAAAAGATCGACCAGCAGAACCTGCTGTCGGCGCAGAATGTCCAACTGGCCGAGGCGCAACGCAATTCGGCGCTGGCAGTGGAGATCACCCAGATCGCGATTGCAGTGGGGCAAGAGGCATCCGAGGCCCGGCGCAAGGATGAAGCCGCAGGTTATGTCGCCGCCGATCCGCTGGATGCGATGGTCAATGTGCTGGACCCCGTGACGCTGGATCAGGGGCTGGTCCTGCGGATTGTCGCGGCATCCCGGGCGGTTCAGCCCTATCGGTTTCTTGATATCGGCGTGTCTGCCGACAATGACACCGACAAGATGCGGGTCGCCATGCAGCGCCGCACCGATCTGCCCAATACGCTGGCGCGGATGGCGACCGCGTTCGACTGGCCGCCGCAGGGGCCGGAAAACCGGCTGATCGACCGCCCGGCCAGCCCGGAGCGTGGCCAGTTGCTGCAGGTGCTGATGAGTGGCGGACTGCGCAATCTGGAGGTGCTCAACCATTTCGGGCTGGATCTGGCATTCGCCTACCTGCAGGGGGCTGATATTCTGGGGCTGACGGCGCAGGGCGGGCGGCTGAGCTATGCCGATTTTTCCGGCAGCCATTTCAGCGGCGGCGACTTCGGCGGAGCCTGGCTGGAAAACGCGCGGTTTCGGGGCTGCCGGTTTGATGGCACCAGCTTTGCCCTGGTGACAGCCAAGCGGGTCCGCACCCCGTTGCGGGTGAAGGATGCCCCCTTTTTCAGCTTTCTGACCGGTGCCGATTTCAGCAAGTCGGTGCTGATCGACGTGGATTTCAGCGGCACAATGCTGGCTGCTGTCAATTTTGATGGTGCCCTGCTGGTGCGTCCGGATTTCACCGATGCGACGCTGAGCGCCGCAACCCTGCGCGGCGCGGTGCTGCTGGCCCCCAGGCTGGCGGGGGCGGCGCTGAAATCAACCGATCTGGATGGCGCGGTGGTGTTTGGCGCGTCATTTCTGGCCGAAACCGATGCCGGCGCCGAACCGGAAAGCTTTCACCCCGAGCGCTATGAGGCCAAGGCGCTGACCATGGTGGAGGTGATGGCGATCAATATCCTGTATCAGACCCTGGAGGCAGACGAGGTGGCGTCGATCACCGGGAACGCACCGGCGTTCCGCCTGAAGCGGATCGCGGCCTTTGCCGACTGACCCGATTGCGGCGGGGCAGAGCCTCCGGCGGGGATATTTGGGCCAACAAGAAACCCGTTCAGCGGTGTTTTTCCGGAACCGGGTCATAGCCGGACCGGCCCCAGGGATGGCAGCGCGACAGGCGGCGCAGGGTCAGCCAGCCGCCTTTCAGACCGCCGTGACGCTCCAGCGCCTCCAATGCATAGGCCGAGCAGGTGGGTTGAAAGCGGCAGCCATGGCCGACCCACGGGCTGAGAAGCAGCCGGTACAGGCGGACCGGGGCGGCAAGTGCATGGGCCAATGGCGTCATGGTTTCAATGTCATGGTTTGGCGTGGATCTGGGCGAGTGCGGTGCGCAGATCGCCAAGCAGCAGGGCAAAGGGGCGCGCAATCGTGGCGCCGGGGCGACCGACCAGCACATAGTCCCAGCCCGCAAGGCCGGTGCCGGGCAACACCGCGCGCGCCACTTCGCGCAGCCGCCGTTTGGCGCGGTTGCGGATGACGGCGTTGCCGATCTTTTTCGAACAGGTATAGCCGATGCGGATCAGGGTTTCAGGCTCTGCCGCGCCGCGTTTGCGGGCCTGCAGCAGGAAAGCCGGGGCGCTTTGCCGCCGGGCCGAGGCGGCGCGGGTGAATTCCGATCGCCTGGTCAACTGGGTCAGTGCAGGCAGCGGCTCACCGGACAAACCCGCCAATGGCCCCCCCGGAGGGTTGGCGCTGTGGCCGGACCCGGGTGCCTGCGGCGGTTGCATGTCGTCGCCGGTCTGGCTGCGGCCTATGCCGACAGCGACTTGCGGCC
>Ga0105044_10003290_pt1 | contig 22147 bp, 23 predicted proteins | sample MAT01_FD_78092 | JGI IMG/M metagenome (GOLD analysis project Ga0105044, IMG submission 78092) | Freshwater microbial communities from Lake Fryxell liftoff mats and glacier meltwater in Antarctica - MAT-01 | ecosystem: Environmental > Aquatic > Freshwater > Ice > Liftoff microbial mat | place...
CGGGCGGGTCGGGCGGCGCCGCCGACATCGAGGCCGAGGTCGGTGAGATCGTCGACTTCGTCGAGGAGGAGCGAGGGCTCGAGTTCAAAGACGACGTGGCAGTGGTCGCGCTGGGAGCAGACGAGTTCAAGGCCCGGGTGCTCGAGGAGTTCGAGTCCGAGACCGAATCGCTCGAGACCGAGGGGGCGCTGCTGCGAGCGGGCGGCATCGTCCCCGCCGACCTCGACATCGTCCAGAGCCAGCTCGACCTCCTCGGCGACGGCGTGCTCGGCTTCTACGACCCGGTCAGCGGCGAACTGGTGGTGCGCAGCGACTCGGCCGGCCCGCTGGTCCGGTCGGTCATCGCCCACGAGCTCACCCACGCGCTCGACGACCAGCACTTCGACCTCGATCGCCCCGAGCTGGCCGAGCGCCGCGACGGCAGCGACTGGGCGTTCCTCGCCCTCGTCGAAGGGAGCGCCAAGCGGGTCGAGGCGGCGTACCTCGCCGAGCTCAGCCCCGCCGACCAGGAGCAGCTCGAAACCGACCAGCTCGAGCTGGCGCTCGAACAGATGGACAGCATGTTCTCGACCCCGCTGGTCCTCGCCCAGATCCTGATGAGCCCGTACGACTACGGCGCCTCGTTCGTCGACCAGCTCGTGGCGGCCGGTGGCACGGCGCGCCTCGACGACGCGTTCGGAGCACCGCCGGTGTCGAGCGAGCAGGTCCTCGATCCCGCCCGTTTCGACGGCGACGCACCGATCACGATCGAGCAACCGCCCGCCGACGGCGAAATCATCGACCAGGGCGTGCTCGGCGAGTTGTTCACCGGGTTCCTGCTCAGCGAGAGCTCCGAGGTCGACGACCTGCTCGGCGGGATCGACCCCGACCAACTCGACGAGATGCTCGAGGGCCTCGACCTCGAGGACCTGCAGGACATGATCGACGAGCTCGAGCGCGAGGGTGGGCCGGGTGACCTCGGCGGTGTCGGTGGCACCGGTTCGCTCGGCAGCGGCTTCCCACCCGTCGCCACCACCGACGGCTGGGGCGGCGACCGGTACGTCGTCTGGGAGACCGGTGACCAGGTCTGCCTCCGCGTCGACTGGGTGATGGACTCGCCCGAGTCGCTCGCCACCTTCCGCACGACCGTCGGCGCCTGGGCCGCCCGCGACGCGTCCGTCGTCATCGCCGACCCCACACCGGAGTCGGTCCGAGCCACGCGCTGCGCGCCGACGCTCACCTCCTGATCCCACCGACCGAGCGACCGGTCTCGCCTCGTCGTGTCACATCTCACCGGACTACCCCGTCAAGAGGGCGAGACGAGGAGGTCGATGATGGAGCGGTTCGATGTGGTTGTGGTCGGCGGCGGGCTGGCCGGGTGGGCTGCGGCGGCCACCGCAGCGGGCCCCGGAAGGCGGGTGGGAGTGGTCGACCCGTCCGGGGTGGGGGGACGGGCGGCAACCGACGAGGTGCAGGGGTACCTGCTCAACCGCGGGGCCCACGCGCTCTACGAGCGGGGCGCGGGCAGGGCGGTCCTCGACCGACTCGGGGTCCACCCGACGGGCAACCGACCGCCGCTGAAGGGCGGCCTGGGCCGGTACGGCGACCGGATCGGCCTGTTGCCGTCATCGGCCGGGGCGATCCTGCGCACCTCGCTGCTCTCGACGCGCGACCGGATCCGGGTGGGGCGCCTGTTCGCGTCCATCGGCCGCTGGAGGCCCGCCGAGCTGGGCGGCTGGTCCACCGAAGCCTGGTTCGATGCGCTCGACCTCGACGGCGCCCCGCGCGACGTCGCCGCGACCTACATCAGGTTGGCGACCTACGCCGCCGACCACCACGCGCTCTCGGCCGACGTCGCCGCTGGCCAACTGCAGCTCGCCGTCGGTGGGGTCCGCTACGTCGACGGCGGCTGGGCGACGATCGTCGACGGCCTCCGGTCCGTCGCGGTCCGCCGGGGCGCGACGGAGGACCGCAGCAAGGTCCACCGCGTCGTCCCGGTGACCGGCGGCGTCGAGCTCACCCTCGGTGACGACGTGATGGTGGTCGCCTCCGAGGTGGTGCTCGCCGCCGGGTCCCCCCAGGCATGCGCGCACCTGCTGCCGGAGGTCCCTGCGGCGTGGGCCGACCTCGGCCCGAGTGCCGACGCGTCCTGTCTCGATGTCGGCCTCGACCACGTGCCCGACACGGGGGTCCTGCTCGGCATCGACCGCCCCCTCTACGCCATCCGCCACACCCCGGCGGCGGCACTGGCCCCTCCGGGCAGCTCGGTGGTCCACGCCCTGCGCTACCTGCGCGCCGACGAGCGTCTCGACCCGGCGACCAGCCGCGCCGAGCTCGAGGATCACCTCCGAGCGGCGGGCACCGATCCGTCCCGGGCCACCGTGGCCCGGTACCTGCACCGCATGATCGTGGTGCCGGCACTGGCGACCCCCGATCGGGGCGGGCTCGGTGGCCGGCCCCGCTGCGACAGCGCCGCCCTCGATCACGTGCAGGTCGCCGGCGACTGGGTCGGGCCGGTCGGCCACCTGGCCGACGCCGCGCTGGCGAGCGGCGAGGCGGCTGGCGCGATCGCCGCCCGACGGGTCGACGCCGCCAGCAGGGTCGGCTGAGCCGGTGGTCGCCGGGCCATCGCGACGGATCGTCGGCGATGCCGACAGACTGGTGCCGATGGCACCCGCCGACCCCTCCGGGATCGATCGCTTCGAGGCCGAGCGGGCCCGCCTGGTCGGCCTGGCGTACCGGATCCTCGGATCGCGCCTCGATGCCGAGGACATCGTCCAGGAGGCCTGGCTCCGCTTCGAGCGGGTCGATCCCACGACCGTCGAGCGGCCGGCGGCCTGGCTCACCACGGTGGTGAGTCGACTGGCGCTCGACCAGCTGCGCTCCGCGAGGCACCGGCGCGAGACCTACGTCGGACCGTGGTTGCCCGAGTTCGTCCGCAGCGACGACCCGGTGCGGGCCGATCGTGATCCCGAGGCCGCCGCCGAGCTGGCCGAGTCGCTGACCATCGGCTTCCTGCGGGTCCTCGAGTCGTTGGGGCCGACCGAGCGGGTGGTGTTCCTGCTGGCCGACGTGTTCGACGTGCCCCACGACCAGATCGGCGAGATCGTCGGCCGCTCGCCGGAGGCGTCGCGCCAGATCGCGTCCCGCGCCCGACGACGTGTCCGGGAGCAGCGTCCGTCGTCGTCGCGAGCGATCGCCGATCCCGACGGCACCCAGGCCGGGGTCGTGGCCGAGATGATCGCCGCGCTGGCGACCGGTGAGGTCGACGAGGTCCTGCGGTTGCTCGCCCCCGACGCCGTGCTGATCAGCGACGGCGGCGCCAAGGCACGCGCCGCCCGCCGTCCGGTCGTCGGCGCCGATCGCGTCGCCCGCTTCCTCACCAACCTGGCGAACCGGGGCGTGTCCCTGCTCGATGTCGAGCTCACGACCCTCAACAGCGGCGCCGGTGTGGTCCTGAGCTGGTCCGACGTCGCCTTCCTGGCCGTCGTCGTCGAGGTCGACGCCGGTCGCATCACGACGGTCAACCTCATGCGCAACCCCGACAAGCTCGCTGCGCTCGCCATCGCCGGAACCGTCCGCTGATCCCCCGCCCTCGCCCGCAGTCAGGTGCGAGCGGTGGCGAGCCGAAGCACCGGAGCCGAGGGGATCCAGCCCTCGCCCGGCTCGAAGTGCCGGATGACGCGCGCTGGCACGCCCACCGCGACGCTGTTGTCGGGGATGTCCCCGGTGACGACGCTGCCCGCACCGATGACGCAGTGGGCGCCGATGGTCGAACCCGGGAGCACCGACGAACCGTGGCCCAGCCACGACCCCGAACCGATCGAGATCGGCCCGGCCGGCTGGTGCTGGCGGCCGATCGGCAGGTCGAGGTCCTCGTACCCGTGGTTCATGTCGGTGATGTGGACGTCCTTGCCCGTCCACACGTCATCGCCGATGACGATCGACGCGTGCCCGATGATGCTGCTGCCCCGCCCGATGAGGCAACGGTCGCCGATCGTGACCAGCCCATCGGGGAGGTCCATCTGACCCGGGCCCCAACCGGCCGACAGCGCCACATACGGCGCGATCACGGTGCCCATGCCGATCGAGATGGCGTACTCGTTGACGATGGTCTCGGCCGGGAAGCAGATCACCGACCCGTCCCCGAAGTGCCCGAAGGCCTGGGCCTTGCGCGAGGTCGGACCGATGGCACCGACGTGCTGGGCGCGGTCCCAGGCCCAGCGGACGACATCGCCCGCCAGGTTCAGCCGCCCCCGCCGCCACCGTGTGCGCATCGTGTCGGGGATCTGTTCCCGATGAAGCATCCCGGAAACCTAGTGTCTCGAGATCCCGGAGGGTCCAATCGCCGCCGGCCGAGGGTCAGTGCTCGACGGCGGGGACCGCGTTCGCGGCCGCCTGGTTGAACGGGTTCCGGGCAACCAGACGTTCGGAGACGAAGCGCCCGACCTCCCGGTAGGTGCGCCGGCTGGCGTCGGCCCACGGCATCAGGATCGGGTAGACGTGGAACATGCCCCGCTCCTCGACGACCGTGGTGTCGACACCACCGGCCTCGAGCACGTCGACGAACCGACGGATCGGGTCGCGGAACATCTCGTCGTCGCCGAAGGCCACGAACGTCGGGGGGTAGTGGCTCACGTCGGCGTTGACGACCGACACCTCGTTGTCCGACGGGTCGACGCCGTGGACGTAGGCCGCGACGGGGATGTTCCACGGGAGGATGTCCCGTCCCGCGTTCTCGCTGATCGACGGCTCGTCGAGGATGAGGTCGACCTCCGGCGAGAAGAGGATGAGACCCGCCGGCAGCGGGAGCTCCTGTTGCTGCATCTCGAACAGGAGCGAGCCGGCGAGGCCCCCACCCCCGGAGTCGCCGGCGATGAACATCGTGTCGGGATCCGCGCCGTCGTCGAGCAGCTCCCGAACCACCGAGATCGTGTCGATCACCCCAGCCGGGAACGGGAACTCGGGGGCCAACCGGTAGTCGGCGACGAAGATCTCACACCCCGTCTCGCGCGCCAGCCACCCGGTGAAGGCGGCGTACATCGTGGGCGAGGTACCGATGTAGCCGCCACCGTGCAGGTACACGATCGTCCCGAGCGGATCGTGGTTCCGGCGCCGGTACCAGAGTCCCGGGACCCCGCCGACGGATCCGGCCCGCATCTCGACGCCCAGACCGCGGACGAACGGCGGCAGGGCGACCCGGCAGAGGTCGTCGAGCACCACCTCGATGGAGCGGAACTCCTCGATCGGCAACGAGGTCGAGTACCCCATGAACGACCGCAGGACCTGGCGCGTGGTGGCTGCGCCGAGGTTGTGGAGCACGCCGGCCGGACCGCGCCACGGGCGGCGGAAGGGAACCCGCACCAACCCGTTCACGACCTGCTGACCCAGGCCCACCACCGCCACCGTGGCGATCGGCGCGATCGCCGTCTCGACATCGTCGCGCTTGCCCATCACCATCGGATCACCGCCGTCGCCGCCATGGACCCATCCTCCCAGAGACGGGGCGGCCGGTCACGGGTCGAGCTCGGCGCGGAGTTGCGCGAGGTCGTTCACCTCGCGCTTCTGCGCCAGTTCGATGCGCGCCGCGAGTTCCCGCATCGACTGCGTCTCGGCGTTGGCGGCGGCGAACTCGGCCATGTGGATCCCGCCGTCGTGGTGGCGGATCATGAGATCGAGGAACAGCCGATCCGCGTCCTCGCCCTCGGCGGCGTTCAGCGCCACGAGCTCGTCGGCGCTCGCCAGTCCGGGCATCTGGTCGGCCGGCGTCGGCTCACCCATCCACCCCATGACGGTGCGCCGGGGATCGGAGAACGTGATGCCCCGGTCGAGCAGGAACTGGGAGAACATGCCCGACTCGCGCCGCTGCCCTGCGGCGATCTGCACGGCGTGGGCCCGCACGCCCGGGTTCGCGGTCTTGTCCATCACCATCAGCGACATCTGCACCGCCTGCTCGTGGTGGTCGTACATGTCGGCGGCGAACCCGACGTCGACGGTCTGGGCCTTGAGCGTGTTGGGCGTGGTCCCGTCCGCCGGCGCGGCCGCCGGTTCGTTCGCGCTCCCCATCCGGTAGCCGATCGCACCGGCGACGACCACGAGCACCGCCACGGCGATCGGGGCCACGAGCACGAGCACGCGCCGCCGGTCCGGCGGCGCGTGCCCGTGCTCGGGTGGACCCCCCCGGTCCCCGGTTGGCGCGTCGTCGGAAGGCCCGGAACCGGGATCGGTGTGGTGCGTGCCGGCGACCGCCATCGCACGAGCTTCGCGCCGATCCGACCCGCGAGCAGGTCGCGCCGTGGCCACCACGGCGAAGGGGTGGCCCGATCCGGCCGGCACGGTGCGCGAGAATTGGTCGTCCTCGTCCCATCGCACCCACCGGACCTCATGCTCAAGCCCCGCCAACCCGTCCCATCCACCGAACCGAGCACCGTCGTGCCCCGGCGACCACGGCGGCGGGCGCGACCCGTGCTCGGGGCACTCATCGCCCTCGCGGTGCTCACGCCCCTCGCCGCCTGCGGACAGGCCGAGGATCCCTCGATCTCCGCGGACGACGGCCAGCCGGAGTCGGTCAACGGTGTCGGGCCCGACAGCGGCACCAGCGAAGGAGACGACCCCGAGGTCGAGTCAGGCTCGGGGATCGAGACCATCGCCGGCATGCCGCCGGTCATCGATGCCTCGAACATCTACAGCGAGGCCGGCGCCGACAACCCGAACCCGGCCACCGAGGGCGCCCTCAACCGCGTCTACGTGCCCAACGAGGTCAGCGGCAACGTCACGGTGATCGATCCCGCCACCATGGAGGTCATCGACACCTTCCCCACCGGTTTCATCCCCCAGCACGTCGTCCCGTCCTACGACATGAAGACCCTGTACGTGCTGAACAACTCAGGCAACTCCATCGTGCCCATCGACCCCCTCACCGGTGAGCCTGGCGCCGCGATCTTCGTCGACAACCCGTACAACCTCTACTTCACACCCGATGGCAGCGAGGGCATCGTCGTGGCCGAGGCCGAGGAACGCCTGGACTTCGTCGACCCCACGACCTTCGAGGTCCGGTCGTCGATCCAGACCGACTGCAACGGGCTCAACCACCTCGACTACTCGATCGACGGCCGGTTCTTCATCGCCACCTGCGAGTTCGACGGTCGCATGATCAAGGTCGACATCGCGGCGCGCGAGATCGTCGGCGACATCCAGATCGACATCAGCCAGAGCGGGAAGCAGAACCCGATCAAGCCCATCGCCCAGCCCCAGGACGTGCGCCTGTCCAACGAAGGCAGCGTCTTCTACGTCGCCGACCTCATCACCGACGGTGTGTACATCATCGACGCCGCCACGTTCACCCAGATCGGCTTCATCCGCACCGGGGTCGCCGCCCACGGCCTGTACCCGAGCCGTGACGGCCAGAGCCTGTACGTCGTCAACCGGGGAACCAACGCGATCCCCGCGCCGGGCAGCTTCCGGGGCAAGGCCAAGGGGAGCATCGCCGTGCTCGACTTCGCCACCCAGACGGTCACCGACGAGTGGATCGTTCCCGACAACGGCAGCCCCGACATGGGCAACCTCACCGCCGACGGCACCCAGCTGTGGCTGGGTGGACGCTACGACGACGAGGTGTACGTGTTCGACACGACCAAGGGCGAGCTCATCAACCGCATCAAGGTCGGCCAGAACCCCCACGGGCTCACCGTGTGGCCCCAGCCGGGCCGGTTCTCGTTCGGCCACACCGGCAACATGCGCTGACCGTCGGTGGCCGACCCACCCGGGGACCTGGCACCCTGGGGCGATGACGACCGATCCCACCGACGCGGTGGACGACCGACCCAGCGGACAGGAGTGGATCGAGCTCTTCGCCGCGCAGATCGGCGTCGACCCACCCGACGCCGCGACCATCGAGATCCTGCTCGACATCGCCGGCGTCGCGGCCCACGCCTCCGAGCGCATCGCCGCGCCGATCGCCTGCTACCTGATCGGTCGCGCCGGCACCGATCCCCACGAGGTCCTGGCCACGCTGCGACCCTGACCGGCCAGCAGCTCCCCGATCCGAATAGGCGGCACCGGTAGGCTCGCACCGGCGTCGACGGCGGTCGAGGAGCACACCGTGAGCGACACATCGCGCGTTCACGATCCCGATGTCCATCGACATCCCACTCGTCATCGGCGGCATCCCCTTCACCCTCGCCGTCGGTGCCTCGATGTCGGTCGAGCCCGCGTTCAGCGCCGCGGACGCGTCGGTCACGGGCAGGCTCGAGCTGAGCTACGACGGATCGACGGGCATGTCGGTGAGCGGGGCCTCGCTCACGGGCACCGGCGCCTTCTCTCCCGAGACCACCAGCCCCGAAGAGGTGATCGGTGGCCTCTCGCTCAGCCCCGTCGCCGTCATCGTCCACATGGAGTTCCCGCAGATCTCGTTCGGCCTCGGCACCGCCCTCGCCCGCGCCTCGGCGACCTTCAACGTTCGCAACTCGGTCGGGGTGCAGTTCTCCGGCTCGACCCATGTGATCCCGTGCGCCGCGCAGAACCAGGCGATGGTGGCCACCGCCGGCATCACCGGCGAGTTCCTCGGCGCCGAGGTGGAGCTCGGCTCGATCGAGCTCTACCGCGAGACGTGGGACTTCTTCGTCCCCGACGCGCAGGCCTACGTGTTCGGATCACCGACCACGAACGCTTGCCCCGACGGAAACGGGCCGTTCGACCGTGCCGGTCACCGAACCGGTGGCGCGTTCGGGGTGCGGACCGGTCCACCGCCCCGTCGCGAGCTCACGCCGATGGCAGCACCTCGACCCGGAAGTCCGGGTCGCGCCACCGGCGCAGGGCGCGCTCGGGGTCGGCGCTGCGCAGCAGAGAGCGCGCCAGGCGCCCCTTGGCCGCCTTGGCGAAGTGCCCACCGATCTCACCCTCGCGCCCGACCAGGCGGACCCGACGGTGCGTGATCCGGCCGGGGTCCGGAACCCATGCCGCAGCATGCTCGCCCGGCAGCAGATCGATCACCAGGGCGCCCGCCAGCCGTTCATGGAGCGCAGCCGTGACCGCCGGCCTCCAGAAGGTCGCGAGCCGGCCCACCGGCGCGAGCGACGCCGACAACTTGAGTCGGTGGTCGGGCACGGGGTCGTCGAGCGCCACGATGCCACCGAGCGCGGAGATCACCAGCACCGACTCGACCGCCCGTTGCCGAGCGGCGACCGGGAGGCCGGCGACGTCGAGGTTGTCCCAGACGACGCCGGTGAACCGCTCGGCGGCGGGGAGGCACGGGGCCCCGACCAGGCGTCGGTTGGCCCCGATGGCCCGCTCGAGCGCCTCGCCCTTCACCCCGAGCAGCTTCTGATCGCCTCCCCCGGCGCGAGCAAGCGCCCGAGCGACCGCGGCGCGTTGCGGCCCGAGCTCGGCACCGAAGCGGCCGCTCGCAGGATCCCAACCGGGTGCGCCGCCGCCGGGCGCCTTACCCTCCGACGGCGGAAGCAGCAGGGCGAAGTCGGGTGCGGTCATCGGCGAGCGGGCCGGTCGAGCGAAGTTGGCACCGGAACACGGTACTGCCCATCCGATCGCCACCCCGGGCGGCGCGGTTCGGCGGGCCTGACTCGCTCCCCCTGCGGCCGGCCCGGCTCAACAGGCGGCGACGGCGTCGCGGTAGGCGTCGGCCAGGCGGGCCTCGCCGGCGGCGTCGGGGTGGATGGAGTCGAGCGTCAGCGGCACCCCACCGGCCACGCTCTCGGCGACGATCTGGTCCCAGCGGATCAACCGGTACCCCTCCCGGGTGGCCAGGTCGACGATCCGCTGGTTGAGGTCGGCGGCGCGCCCGCCCGGCCCCTCGGGGTCCTCGAACGCCACCATCGACTCGCTGAGGGTCACGATGTGGATGCACTCGGCGGTGGGGAACGAGGAGGCCATGCGCTCGATCGAGGCTGCGGCCCCGTCGAGGTCACCGGTGCGGACCGCATCGTTGGTACCCAGGTTGATCACGACCTGGCGCGGCCCCACCGCGGCGATCGCGACGACCTCCGGTTCCATCTCACCGGCCGTGGCGCCGGATCGGGCCACCACGGCGACGTCGTTGCCGCCGATCCCCAGCGTCCCGTCGATCGCTCCCGCGAGCGCGCCTGCCGAGAGCTCGGTGATCGAGTCCCCGCCGAGGACGACCAACGGGCGCGACTGCACGCGCCCGACCAAGACCACGGCGAGGACGGCGACGACGAGGATCACGAGGCCGACGAGCGCGACCGAGGGTGCGGAGCGGCCGCTCACGTAGCGGTCCCGGTCCCGTCGGCGCCGCAGAGGGCGGTCTCGTCATCCATCGGACTAACGTAGCGACGACATGGCCGCCAACCGCACGCCACCACCGTCGTCCGGCGGCGCTGGGGATCCCAGCCGATCGAGCGCGACGGACACGATCGAGATCGTCGACGATGACGGCCGGGCGACCGTGATCGTCCGTGGCGACCTCGACGCCGTCACGGCGCCCGAGCTGCGGGCCACCCTGCTCGCCGTCATCGAACGGGCACCCACGACGCTCCGGGTCGATCTGGCTGCCGTCGAGTTCCTCGATTCGGCCGGGATCAGCGTCCTCGTCGTCGGCCACAAACGCTCGAGCGACAACGGGGTCGCCTTCGAGCTCGCGGCCGTACCGGAGCCGAGCCGGCGGGTCCTCGAGCTCACCCGGCTCACCGACGTGTTCACCATCATCGACTGAGGCGCCTCCCGACCCCGCGTCCGCATGGAGCACGTCGGGATCCTCCCCGGTGGGGTACAACTCGTCCATGACGGCCGTGGACGCTCCGGACGAGGGATCGGTGCCGGCCGAGGAGTCGAGAGCGCCGTCCGGCCCGGGCGGCCGGGTCGAGGTCCGGATGCGCCGCCTCGATGGGTTCCAGCAGCGGCACCGCCCCCTGGCCGTCCTGGTCGGTGTGGCCAAGAAGTTCGGGGACGATCAGGCCGGCAACCTCGCCGCGCTGGTTGCGTACTACGCCTTCTTCTCGCTCTTCCCGCTGCTGCTCCTGCTCACCACCGCCGTCGGCTTCGTGCTCGCGGACGACGAGGCGGCCCAGCAGTCGGTCGTCGACTCGGTCCTCGACAAGTTCCCGGGCCTGAGCGATCAGCTCGGCGACAACATCGGGGCGTTCCAGGGCAGCGGAACCGCCATCGTGGTCGGTGCGCTCTTCGCCCTCTGGGGCGGGCTGGGCGCACTCGGCTCGATGCAGAACGCCATGAACACGATCTGGGCGGTGCGGTTCGACGAGCGACCCCCCTTCCTCGTCGAACGGGCTCGATCGCTCATCATGCTCATCGTGCTCGGCTCGGGCGCCATCGTCACCACCGTCGTGACCAACGTCGCGGGGTCGCTCGAGGGTCTCCCGCTCCTGGCCCGCGGCCTGGTCGCCGCCGCGACGCTGATCCTGAACACCGGGCTCTTCCTGCTGTCGTTCAAGGTGCTGACCCGTCAGGGTCTCGACTGGCGCCGGCTGGTGCCCGGCGCCGTCGTGGCCGGCGTGGCGTTCCTCATCCTGCAGTCGGTCGGGGGCTGGTACGTCACCCGCACGCTCAGCCGGGCCACGCCGCTCTACGGCACGTTCGCCGTCGTCCTCGGCCTGTTGACCTGGTTGTACCTCCAGGCTCAGATCACGATGCTCGCGGCCGAGCTCAACGTCGTCCTGGCCCGCCGGCTCTACCCCCGGAGCATCATCAGCACCGATCTGGCCGATCTCACGTCTGCGGACGAGCGGGCGTTCGAGAGCTACGCCGCGATCCAACAACGCCATCCCCACCAGCACGTGGCGGTCACGTTCGTCGAGCCTGTCGAGCCTGTCGAGGGGGACGACCGGGACCCGGTGGCCGACACCGACCACGACCGCGCAGCCCCGCCGGTCTGACGGCCCGACGCCGTCGGCGGATCGGCGCGAGCGGTCAGAGGGTCTCGGCGTCCCAGTCGTCGCCGAGCTTCTCGCGGAGATCCAGCAGGACCCGGCGCAGGATCCGCGACAGGTAGGACTGGCTGACCCCGATCTCGGCCGCGATCTCCTCCTGGGTGCGGTTCTGGAAGAACCGCATCTCGATCACCTGGCGATCGCGCTCGGGGAGGCCCTCGAGCAGCTCACTGATGATGACCATGCGGTCCACCTGCGCGAAGCCGGCGTCGTTCTGGCTCAGCATCCGCTCGGAGCGCCGGGTGGCGTCGGACTCCTCGCCCACCGGCGACTGATCGATGCTCGTGGCTTGGTGGGCGACACCGGCTTCGAGCGCCTCGAGGACGTGGTCGACCGATTCGTCGAGCTCGCGGGCCAGCTCGGCCACCGTGGGCGACCGGCCGAGGCGCTGGGTCAGATCCTCGTCGGTCTTGCGCAGGGCGAGGTGCAGCTCCTGGGACCGGCGCGGCGGGCGAACCGTCCACGTGCGATCCCGGAAGTACCGCTTGAGCTCACCGTCGACCGTCCGGCTGGCGAAGGTCGAGAACTCGACGCCGTGCTCGGGATCGAAGCGGTCAACCGCCCGCAGGATCGTCAGCAGCGAGACCTGGCGGAGATCGTCGGCCGGCACCCCGCGCCGCGAGTACCGCTTGACGTAGTAGTCGGCCACGTCGCGGTAGATCTCGACGATCTCGTTGCGGACCCGACGATCGCCCGTCTCGCGGTACTCGGCGAACAGGGCGCCGGTTCGTGACCGGGCGGCGGCGTCGACGCTCATCCGATCGGGCGGGGTCGCTTGACCAGGCGGAAGGTGCGGCCGCGCTCGTTCGCACCCACCTCGTACTCGTCGGCCAGCATCGCCAGGAGCTCGCGCGCGACGGCGTGCAGCTCGGGGGGCGACGAGGCGGTGTCGTCGCACACCCCGTCGACCAGAAGCACCCCATCGACGTCGCGGTAGCGCACCGTCAGCTCGGCGCCGGGCTCGCAGTCCTCGATGACCGCCGCGCACAGCTCGTCGACGGCGATCCGGAGGTCCTCGATGGCGTCCGTGCCGTAGTCGAGGTCACCGGCGAACCCGGCTGCCGTCAGGCGGGCGAGGCGCAAGTAGCGCGACTGCGCCGGGATGACGAGCCGCACACCGGCATTGTCGGCGGTCTGGGTCTCGCTGGAGTCGGTCTGTGCGTCGGTCACGGCGCTCACAGCCCCGTGATCGCGATGTGGTCGATCAGACCCGTGATCTCGAGAAGGCGACGGACCGTCTCGCTCGGCGCGTGGAGCGTGAGCGTCCCACCCTGGTCCGCGAGCTGGCTCTGCGCGCTGATGAGCACCCGGAGCCCGGAGGAGTCCACGAACCCGAGGGCCCGCAGATCCAGCACCAGGTCGGTGCTCCCGCGCTCGAGGATCTGGTCGATCTCGCGCTGCAGGAGCGGCGCGGTGTGGGGGTCGAGCTCGCCGGCGAGTGCGATCGTGGGCGGCTGCGCCGTCGCCTCGACCGTCACCGTCAGCTGGTCGAGGCTGGTGACCGATGGATCGGGCTCCGTCCCCGGTTGTGAGGGTCCCGCAGGAGCTGAGGTCACGGGACCTCGCCCTCGCCCTTCACCTCGGCGCCGATGCGGTTCATCTCGTCGACGTGTTCACCGACCGACGGATCGCTGGTCTGGGCCTCGGCCCGACGTTCCTCGTCCTCCGTGGGCGGCCGGTCGGCGCCGTGGCCGCTGGTGGCCTCGGCCTCTTCGGCGGCAACCGTTGCGGGGTCGACACCGGCGTCGTCGGGCGTGGGATCGCTCATGGATGCACCTCGGGGAGCAGGGGCGAGCAGGCTCGCCGGATGTTCACGGCCGCGCGGCCGCCCCACCGTTCTACCCCACTCGGCACCCGTCCAGACCTCCTCCGTCGCCGTCGTTCACCACACCTGGCCGTGACGGGGCGGCGCGCCTAGGTCTGGTCGACCCGACCCCGCTCGGGACCCGCGCGCAGGCGCGACGGCGGCCGGGCCCGTGTCGGACCCGGCCACCTCGTCGCGCGGTCATCGGCGCCGGGCGCGGTTCGTCGGGATCAGTCGGTGATCTTCTTGACGGCGTCCTTGACCTTGTCGACGGCGTCGCCGGCCTTCTCCTTCATCTCGCCGGCGCCCCGCTCGACCTTGCCCTCACGCTTGAGGTCGTCGTCGCCCGAGAGGGAGCCCGCCGCTTCCTTGATGCGGCCGCTGGCTTGATCGCTCTTCTCGCCCATGGTGCTCTCCTTTTGATCACGTCGCGGGTGTTCGCGTGTCGCTGTCCTTTGCCTACCCGCCCCTCCCGGCGCCAGACCGGGGGCCGGAGCGACGCCTGCCACTCCGCCGCCGTCGCGCTGAGGGCCCGACACTCGGGGTGGAGCGCGCACCGGGGTAGGACCAGGGGACCAGTCTCGAAACCCGAAGGAGCAGCCAGGAAGCCGACGCCTCGGCATCGTGCCCGTAGCGCGCTGGTGACAGGTCGGTGAACATCGGGTCGGCGTCCGGGGGTCGCCCAGGTCGCTCCACCACGGTCGGTAGTGTGGCCGCCAGCGGTCGGCCGATCGGTCGGCGATGCCAGTAGGGAGCTCGATGGCCGAGGTCGTGTTCGACGGGGTGAGCAAGCGGTTCGGCGACGTCGTCGCGGTGGATGCGCTGTCGCTCGAGATCGTCGACAACGAGTTCATGGTCCTGCTCGGTCCGTCCGGGTGCGGCAAGACGACCGCGTTGCGGATGGTGGCCGGCCTGGAGCCGATCACCGAGGGCACCCTGCGGATCGGCGACCGTGTCGTCAACGACGTCGAGGCCAAGGATCGCAACATCTCCATGGTGTTCCAGAGCTACGCGCTCTACCCGCACATGACGGTGGCGCGGAACATCGAGTCGCCGTTGCTGGCGCGCACGTTCACCGTCGACGGCGAGGACCATCCCCGCAAGCTCACCAAGACCGAGCGGGCCGACCGGGTGGCTGGAGCGGCGAAGACGCTCGGGCTCGCCGAGCTCGTGGGCCGCAAGCCCGCGGCGCTGTCGGGCGGCCAGCGCCAGCGCGTCGCGCTGGCGCGGGCCATCGTGAGCCGGCCGGCTGCGTTCTTGATGGACGAGCCGTTGTCCAACCTCGACGCCAAGCTCCGCTCCCAGACCCGGCTCGAGCTCGTGGCCCTCCAGCGCGACCTCGGCACGACCTTCCTCTACGTCACCCACGACCAGGTCGAGGCCATGACCATGGCCACTCGCATCGCCATCCTCGACCAGGGCCGGCTCCAGCAGGTCGGCCCGCCACAGGCGGTGTACGAGCGCCCGCACAACCTGTTCGTGGCCCGGTTCATCGGCAGCCCGCCGATGAACACGGTTCCCGCCGTGGTGCGCATCGTCGATGGGGAGCCCTTCGCCGACATCGGCGAGGCCGGGCGCGTCCGGCTGGGCGCCGCCGAGCCGGAACCCCTCGCCGACGGTACCCGGATCATCCTCGGGGTCCGGCCCGAGCACCTCCAGATCGGCGCCGGGCAGGTGCGGGCCACCGTGACCGCCATCGAGTGGCTGGGCCATGAGCGCCACGTGATCTGCGACCTCGCCGGCGAGACCGTCGTGGTGCGCGAGGCCACCGGGTTCGGCACCGCAGCGGTCGGCGACATCATCGCCGTCGGGGCCGCCCCGGGCGACGTCCACCTCTTCGATCCGTCCACCACGCAGCGGCTCAACTGATGGGCGGGACCCGCCGCATCCGCGAGGCGCTCGTGGCCTACGCCATGCTGATCCCCTCGGCGATCATCTTCGGGGCGTTCTTCTTCTACCCCCTGTACCGGCTGGTCTACCTGGGCCTGCACCAGCAGAACCGCACCGGGACCGCAGAGCGGTTCGAGGGGGTGTCGCAGTTCGGCGAGGTCCTCACCGGCGAGCAGTTCACCGAGGGACTCCGCATCAGTGTCACCTACGTGGTGCTCACCATGCCGCTGGGCCTGATCCTCGGGGTGCTCCTGGCACTGGCCGCCAACCGCCAGCTCCGCGGGATCAAGGTGTTCCGGACGGTCTTCGCCTCCACGGTCGCCAGCTCGGTGGCGGTGGCGTCGGTCGTCTTCTTCGTGCTCATCAACCCGCAGGCCGGGTACTTCCGCGACGTCGGCTTCCTGAGCCTCTCGGACCCCTCCTCCGCGCTCCGCGGGGTGGCGCTGTCGTCGGTGTGGCAGAACCTCGGTCTGACCTTCATCATCGTCCTCGCCGGCCTGCAGGCGGTGCCGGACGAGATCATGGAAGCGGCGACCCTCGATGGCTACGGGCCCTTCCGCCGCTTCTTCCGCATCACCCTGCCCCTCCTCTCCCCCACTCTGATGTTCCTCGCCGTGGTGCTGGTGATCTTCGCCTTCCAGGCCTTCGCCCAGATCGACATCCTGACGGCGGGCGGCCCGGCGGGTTCCACCGAGACGCTGGTGTTCAAGATCTTCAACAGCCAGCAACCCCTCAGCCAGGGCTCCGGCGCGGTGATGGCGCTCGGGTTGTTCGTCGTGACGTTGTTCGTGGCGCTCGCCCAGTTCATCCTGCTCGATCGACGGGTCCACTATGGAGATTGAGTCGATCCAGGCGCCGTGGAAGCGGTGGGTCTGGTACGTCGTGCTGAGCGCGTTGTCGCTCGTGGTGCTCTTCCCGGTCTACATGACCCTCGTCCGGGCGCTGTCGACACCGGCGACCTACGCCCGTGAAGGGCAGCCGATGTACCCGGTGGCGATCCAGTGGGACGTCTTCGCCCGGGCGTTCGAGCTCGGCGACCTCGGCCCGAAGCTCCTCACCAGCGCCGTCGTGACCATCATCATCGTCTCCGCGCAGCTCGTCACGTCGCTGCTGGCGGCGTACGCGTTCGCCTTCCTGCAGTTCCCGTTCCGGCGCCTCCTCTTCGCGATCTTCATGGCGACACTCATGCTCCCGATCGAGGTCACGCTCATCCCCAACGCACAGACCATCCGTGGGCTCGACCTGTTCAACTCCTTCCCCGGCCTCACCCTCCCCTTCCTCGCCACCGCGTTCGGCACCTTCCTGATCCGCCAGGGTTTCCTCGGCATCCCGCGCGACCTGCGCGATGCGTCGCAGCTCGACGGCTTCGGCCACCTCGCCTTCCTGTGGCGGGTCGCCATCCCGGTGTCCCGGCCGGTCATCGCCTCGTTCGCCGTCATCGCCTTCCTCGCCGCGTGGAACCAGTACACCTGGCCGCGCGCCATCATCTCCGAGAGCGCCTGGGAGACCATCCAGATCGGGCTCAAGTCGGTCTCGGCCAGCACGGTCGACCAGAACAACATCGGGTTCGCGGCGGCGATCATCGCCGCCCTGCCCGTCCTCGCGCTGCTGATCCTCCTGCAACGCCAGCTCATCCGCGGCCTCACGGCCGGGGCGGTCAAGGGCTGACGCCCGCCCGCACAGCCAGCATGTTCAACTGCAAACACTCGATCACCTGATTCCGAGGAGCACCACCATGGGAACCACCCGACGCCTGACGGCGATGTTGTTCGCGGCGGCCCTGCTCGCTGCCGGCTGCGGAAGCAGCTCCACCGACGGGGGCGGCGACGCCGGCGGTTCGAACGGCACCGCCGAGGACGGCTCCACCATCGCCGCCGACCTCCCGCCGTGCCCCGTCGAGGCGCTCGCAGGGGCCGCGAGCCCGGTCGACGTGCGCGTCTGGTACGCACTCGGCGGCAAGACCGAGGAGACCCTCAAGGCCCAGGTCGCCGCGTACAACGCCTCGCAGTCGAAGGTCGTCGTGCAGGCCGAGAACCAGGGTCCCGCCTACGAGGAGCTGCTGCGCAAGTTCGAGTCCGGCATCCCCAGCAACGACCTCCCCGACCTCATCGTCTCCGAGGACACCTCGACCCAGTTCATGGTCGACTCGGGCACGGTGCTGCCCGCCCAGTCCTGCCTCGATGCCGAGGGCATGAGCACCGACGGCTACGTGCAGACCGCAGTCGATCACTACTCGGTGGACGGCGCCCTCTACCCGGCATCGGCCAACCTCTCGAACATCCTCACCTACTACAACAAGAACCACTTCCGGCGGGCGTCGCTGGACCCCGAGAAGGCGCCCACCACGCTGGCCGAGGTGCGGACGATGGCCGAGACGATCAAGGCCGCCGGCATCGCCGACAAGCCGGTGATCATCAAGCTCGACTCGTGGTTGATCGAGACCCAGCTCACCGGCGACAAGGTGGCGATGGTCGACAACGAGAACGGCTTCGGAACCGGTGAGACCACCCAAGGGGTGTTCGACAACGCCCAGACCACCGAGCTGTTCTCCTGGTTGCGAGACATGAAAAACGACGGACTCCTGCAGCCGGTTCCCGCCACCGAGAACCAGGCGGGCCACTACCTGGCCATGGCGAACCAGACGGCATCGATCACCATCGAGACCTCCACGGCGGCCACGTCGGTGAAGGCGTTCCTGGGCGGCGACACCGACATCGGTGGCATCGATGCCGGACCGGTCGACCTCGCGGCCCTCGACTTCGGTGCCGGCGAGGTGTTCGGCGTCACCGGACCCGGCAAGGCCCAGATCGGTGGCGGCGTCTGGTTCATGACCAACACCAACCCCGACGTCAACCAGTCGGCGTCCTGGGCCTTCATGAAGTGGTGGAACGAGGTCGACCAGCAGGTCACCTGGAACCTCGAGGGCTCGTACCTCCCCTTCGTGACCGCCACCGTGGAGGACCCGCGGGTGAAGACCTACTGGGAGGACGACCTCGCCGGTCGCTGGCTCGCCATCGCCTACGAGCAGATGGTCAACGGCGTGAACCCGGACTTCACCGGACCGCGGATCGGACCGTACGACAAGTTCCGAACCGCGATGCGCAACGGGATGGACTCGCTCGTCTTCGAGAACACCGACCCGGCCGCCGCGGTCGCCACCGCCAACGAGGAGACCACCGCGGCCATCGCCGAGTACAACGACGCCAACTTCTGATCGGTCGGGAGCCGGCGCCACCCGTTGCCCCGGGTAGCGTCGGCGCCCATGACCACGATCGTCGGGCGCGTCGCCGCCCTCAACCGCTACCCCGTCAAGTCGATGCAGGGCGAGCAGCCCGACCAGGTGACCTTCGATGCCTCGGGCATGGTGGGCGACCGCCGCTGGGCGGTCCTCGCCGCGTCGGGTGAGGTGGTCCTGTCGGCCAAGCGGGTGAAGCCGCTCCTCGACGCGGCGGCGACCAACGACGGCACCGACGACGGCCGGCCCACGATCACGCTCCCCGACGGTCAGGTGATCGAGCCGGGCGATCCCGACACCCATGCGATCCTGAGCGCCTGGTTGGGTCGCGACGTGAGGCTCGGCCGAGCGGACGCCACCGGAGGCATCCCCTACGAGATGAGCTTCAACGTCGACGACGAGACCGACGCGGTGTTCGCCGTCCCCACACCGCCCCACCGGTTCGTCGACCTGTGCCAGATCCACCTGCTCACCACCGCCAGCATCGCCACCATGGCCGCTGCGCACCCCGACGGCGCCTGGGATCCGCACCGGTTCCGCCCCGGTGTGCTGATCGAGACCGACCCGTCGATCACCGGCCTCGTCGAGAGCACCTGGACCGAGGCGCCGGTTACCATCGGCGGGATCACGGTGATGCCGGTGATGCCGACGATCCGCTGCGTCATGACGACGCGAGCCCAGTCGGTCCACGGCCTCGAGCGCGACCTCGACATCGTCAAGACCGTCAACGCCAACAACGACGGCAACCTGGGGCTGTACGGGTCCATCGCCGCGACGGGCGCAGTGCGCATCGGCGATTCCGTCTCGATCGGCTGACCTGGCCCACCCCCCCGGTTTGGACACCTGGGACCGTCGCCCGATGGTGGTCCCCGGTGACCTGCGTCACTAGGCTGGGCGGGAGCAGTGCCGTTGGCGGTGGGGCCGCGGTCGGACCAGAGGGGGAACCTTGGCAACCACGACCGAACTCGCGCCCGAGCCGGAGTCGACGACGGCCTTCGATCTGAGCATGCCCGCCCGGGTCGTGCTCGCCGCGCTGTCCGCCGGTGCCGGGGCCATCCACCTGGTGATGGCCCCCATCCACGCATCGAGCTCGTCGCTCGAGGCCTTCGCCTTCGCCGGTGCCGGGTGGTTCCAGATCATCTTCGCCGGAGTCATCCTCGCTCGTCCGAGCCGGCCCTGGCTGCAGGCCGCCATCGTGGCCAACCTCGCCTTCATCGCCGTGTGGGCGGTCAGCCGCACGGCCGGTCTTCCGATCGGCGCGCACCCCGGCACGGCCGAGGCCATCGACACCATCGACCTCGTGACCGTCTCGCTGCAGGTCCTGCTGGTGGCGATGACGGGCGTAGCGCTCGTCCACCCGCGGGTGCTCGGCGACCTCCCGGCCGCGGCCCTCGCCATCGGCGCCGGCGTCCCGGTCGCCATCCTCGTGGCGGCCACCCTGGTGGTCGTCTCGCCCTCAACGGTCACCCACGCCCACGACGAGACCGAGGTCTCCTCCGTCGCCCCCGGTGCCACCGGGGACCTCGCGTCGACCTCGGCCCGCTGCGACGCCGCGCTGAACCCGGTCGCCTACTGGGAGGAGGCGAAGCTCGCCGGAACCGACGGCGTCACCCCCGTCGCCGCCGACGCGCCGGCAGCAACCGGCGGGCACGCCCACGGCGGCGCAGCGCCCGCGGTCACCGCCACCCCGACCACCCCGACCACCCTGGGTCCGCTGAAGGGCCGCGGGTCGGTCCAGTACGACAAGCTCCTCCAGCTCGCCGGGCAGCCCGGCGAAGCGGCTGCGGGCTTCCTCATCGCCGAACTGGCCAACGCCACCGACGACGAGTACCACGAGTTCATCGCCTCCCTGAACCCCGCCAACGCGGCCGGTGGGCACGCCATGGAGGAGGCCGGCACCGGCAACAACTCCGAGGCCACCAGCCACACCATGAGCCACCTCGGCCCCCAGGAGTGGACGCCCATGTCCGACCCGGCCGACTGCCAGCAGGTCGTCGACGAGCTGGCCCAGACCAAGGCCGTGGCCATGAGCTTCCCGACCGCGACCGAGGCCAAGGCGGCGGGCTACGTCCGGGTCGCGCCGTACGTCCCCGGCATCGCCTCGCACTGGATGAAGTTCTCCGTGGTGGACGGCACCTTCGACATCAACGAACCCGAGATGCTCCTGTACGACGGCAACGGCGACAACTCCCACATCGTGGGGGTCAGCTACTACGTCGTCATGGCGGGCGAGACCCAGCCCTCCCAGGGCTTCACCGGCGACAACGACCACTACCACCGCCACATCGGGCTCTGCAACAGCGCGACGGGTGGGGTCATCGGTGACTCCACCACCACCGACGCCGAGTGCGAGGCGCTCGGCGGCCGGAAGAGCACCGGCGGCGCCGGCTGGATGAGCCACGCCTGGGTCGTCCCCGGCTGCGAGAGCCCCTGGGGCGTGTTCAGCGGCATCAACCCGCTGCTCGACAAGGCCACCGGCGACGCGTCGGGCACGAACGAGGGCGGGTGCGCCGCCAGCGCCGTCCGCGACCGCTACGAGCTCGGGGCGGGCACGACCGAGACGCTCCCCACCACGACCGTCCCGGCCGAGACGGAGCAGGCCGCCGGCAACTGATTCCACGCCCGATCGCGCCGGGACGATCCGGTCTCGGTGGTGCGATGCCCGGGTAAAGGCCTGGACAGCACCATCGAGATGGCCGGGTCCCAGGCCCGCCCGACGGAGAGTAGGAACCAGGATGCACGACCTCGTACGGGATCGACCCAGGCTCGTCCGTCAGATCCGTGATCGCATGCGGTCGCGGCGCCTCGCCGCTGACGAGGCCCGAGACCTCGACGAGGAGACCGAGCTCGCCTTCCATCGGATGTGGCTCGTCCGGGACCTTCGCAAGCTTCCGAAGCCGCGCCGGCGCACTGTGGGCCTTCCGGGCGATGCAGCTGCCGGCGTCGCGGTGTCCATCGACGGCCTCCGCTCCGCCTCCGGGCTCAACCCCCTGCCGCGCCGTCATTCGACCTGAACCCGGCCGGCGCCCGACCAACGGCCGACACGCGCCGACGACCCGCCCAAGGGCGGGTCGTTCCGCGCCGGGACCGACCGGGGCCGAACCTCCTGGACCGCACCCGCCCGACGGGGTACAACCGACGCCCCCGCTGCGGCCGATGCGGGCCGCCGTGGCGACGCTCCAGTCCGAACAGGATGAGTGCTCGGCGCCGCGTCGCCGGCCGGCGGTGACGAGCAGTGGATCGAGCTCATCGATCGCTGCGAGGCCAGCCTGTTGGCGCCCGCTGCGGTGAAGGTCGGGTGGCGCACCATCGGCGAGGACG
>Ga0105044_10003292_pt1 | contig 22142 bp, 14 predicted proteins | sample MAT01_FD_78092 | JGI IMG/M metagenome (GOLD analysis project Ga0105044, IMG submission 78092) | Freshwater microbial communities from Lake Fryxell liftoff mats and glacier meltwater in Antarctica - MAT-01 | ecosystem: Environmental > Aquatic > Freshwater > Ice > Liftoff microbial mat | place...
GAATCATTTGAACTTCCGCCGCGGTGAGCGGCGAAACACTCTCCTGACCGCCGCGCGCGGGGAATCGGTTTTGATTGGTGGCATCAACCAAGATAAAGGCATCGAGATCTGCCAGATCGGCGTTGGCCGGACGTACGCCCGACGCTGGCGTCCCAAAGGCCACGCCTTCGCGAGCTTGTGCGTCGGCGTAGGTGGGCACCTTGACGAATCCGCCGACAGTAGCCGGCAAGCCAGACAGCGCTGGCGCGTTGCCCGGCGCGCGTGCCAGTTCTGAATACTCGACATCTGAATAGCGGAAGGTTTTGCCGTCTACGGTGATCACATCTGCCCGACGATTCGCCGGCGCGCCGAAACCGAAGGTGCCGGCCAGTGCAATTAACTCATCGAGATCGCGATCACGATCGAAAATGCGCGGATCTAGTGTGTAAGTGGCGTCCGCGGCAACGCCGACTCCGCCGACAGGCACGCCATCTTTGTACAAGGGGAAGCCGCCCGGATCTGCCGAAAGACCTAGTGGCGAACGCTTTGGCCCGAGGCCCGCCGCTTGTCCCGCAGTGAAGCGCTGCATCAGATCGGAACACGGCAATTGACTGAACTGCACGCCAAACAATGGCCCCGATGGCGCGTTGCTTTCGCCTGGGTTAAAGGTCTGCTGTACGATCTGGCTAGCGGTGCGTGTGGTGAAAGCATTGCCTTCACTGGATAGATAAGCGCCCGTCACTGCTTTGGCAATTGCCGCCAAGGTAGACGGCACGATCAGATTTTCTAAGCCGCCGACCACACCGCGGTTGGAGGTGATGGTGACGGTGCCGCGGGCGCCTGTCATCTGATAGACGGCAAGGACATTACCGACGCGATCGACCACCGAAATAGTCGCCGGTGTGCCGTTGGCTTGCGCCTCCGCCACCGCTTGCGCGATCACCGTATTGACGTCGGCCAAAGTCAGCCGCGTATCAGCAGTTTGGCAGCTACCAATACAGCCCTGAGCCGGTGCATTGGTCGGTGGCGCCGTGCCCACGGTACTCGGCCCGCTTCCGCCACCACAGCCGGCCAGTAGCGCGACTGTCATTCCCCACGCTGCGCCGTGCAAGCGTCCCCAAGCCATTGAGCGTCCTCCGACTAACGACGTCCATAGTCACGACGTGCTGAACCCCATCATAACGGGTGTTCACGCTAATTTTCGATCCGTTTCACAGTTGATACGCGCCATTGAGAGGCCTGAATAATTCCATCCTCGACTTCTCGGACACGATCAACGAAAAGTGTGATTTTTATTTCGCTTCATCTTCAAAGACTTGCGCCATTTAAATTGGCGGCACATCCATTTGTCGCACGCATTCTGACGTGTTCGGAACTTCCTTAAGCGTCGAACACGTCACACCTCCGGCGACGCCGCTGGCGGTGGCCCACGCGTTTGCAATCATCGACTACGGAGTTTTCGCACTCGCTGCAGGCGTCGATACAGACCCAACCGCTGTTAAGCCGCTTGCAGGCTCGGATGCGACACCGGGGTGCAATGGGAATGGCGCCAGATGGAAGCCGTGACAGGAAATACAGGTACTGCCAAGTTGGTCCTTTGAGGCTTCACCGGCATGACACTGACGGCAGTTGCTGATCTCCGGAATGAGCAGGTCCGCACTGCTCAGAGACAAGGCCGCATCGTGACAATCGGCACATTCCATCGTGGTGTGCTTGGCATGGCTAAAACGCGATTTCGGATACCACGCCCCAGCCACTCGCACCGGTGCAACGATCCAGCCGCCATTGGCTGCTGCCGGATCCTTTGAGACTGTGTGGCAAACACCGCACGCTCGGCTATTGAAGAGCGAGTCGCCGATCTGGCGCGATTTATCACGTGCCCAAATCAGTGCCTCACGCTGCTCCGGCGCACTCATCTGTGGCTGTCCAGGGCGACGCCGTTGGCGCACGACAACGGGTGCTTGAACGTCGTCGTATCCGCCTTCGAGCGCGATCTTCGAGTAAAACTCGTCGAGCATGTACTGCACTTCTGCCACCTTGCCGTGCGGTACTTGTCGGTCAGGAATGCGCAAATCGAATCCAAGCGTATGGCAACTCTGGCAATGCTGCTCGAAGTCGATCGGTGCAATCAAAGCGCCACCGGGTTCCGGCGAATGGCAGTCAGCGCACTGCAAGTGACTCAAGCCGGCTGGCCCTTGGATGCCGCGTTCGCGCAGATGCGTCGCGTGCGGGAAATTGATGCCAGACCGTTCGACTACTGCGGTCGAATCCATGCTGACGCGCGTCGGCGCGAACTTCCCTTGGGCATCCCAGGCCGGCAACTGCACCTGGAACTGCGGGTGTGCGGTACCGAAATCACCGACGTCGGCGAGCTTGGTCTCGCCCTTTAAGCGCGTGGTCAAATCGCTATGGCAGTGCGAACAGAGCTCCTGATCGGCGCGTACTAGGCCCTCACCGCCACTATGGTCGCGATGGCAATGGGCGCACCGCGCCGATGCCAGTTCATATAGCGGGAACTGTTGGGGATCAGCATGCGCTGGTGTTTGAGCATGGCAAACCAAACACTTATCGTCTTGCACCACGGCAAACGGAGACCCATGACAGGCTTGGCAGTCTTTCGCCAACGCGTGATGCGCGGAAGCCAAGGGGCCCGTGTTCCAAGTCGAAAGGCCCGCACCGGGGACGTTTTTTACCAGCGCGCGGTAGGTGGGCACATAGTGCGCCAGCAAAGGAATCATCAAGCCAAAGGTCAACGCCAGCAGGAGCAAAATCCACGCCGGTCGGCGCTTGCTCAAACCGGCTTCAGCCAGCGTCTGCGGCAGCGCCTCGGCTTGCTCACGTGAAGCAACCTCAGTCTTATCGACCAAGGCCACCTCGACGGCCGCCTCAAAATCTTTTGGTGGCTCGACGATGGTGATGCGCGTGTTGCCAACCTCGATGCTACTGCCGGTGGTGGCGATCGCGGTCTGTTCGAACTGACCGTCGATACGCAGGCCGGATTCAACCAGCGATTCGACCCGGAAGCGACCGTCGCCCAAGGCCACGACTAGCGCATGTTCGAGCGCAGCACGCAGATCATTGATGAAAATCGCTTGGTTCGCTGCGCGTCCAATGGTCAGTGTTTCGCCAAAATGGATCTCTTCCTCGTAAGAAAGCGATCCTTTACCCTTTTTGACGACGCGTCGGATAAACCATTTCATGGCCGGCAATGCTCGTGATCGGGTGCTTCGGAAGGCAGGGAAAGGCTAGTCGAAAGCTTGGCTTGCAAGCATCACTACCAGTAAAAAAACACCGAAATGATGTGCGCCGACAAGGCGCCCAGAAGCCCTAGTGACAGCGGCACATGGATGTACAACCAGATCTCCATCAGCGCCTGGAGCTGGATATCGCGCGCCACACGCGTTGCCAGCGCGCGCTTGCGCGAGACGATGTCGATCACGCGGCGCAAATTCTCAGACTGCGCGTCGGTGGCTTTCGTCGCGAGAAAATCGACCATCATCACCATGGTTTGACCGCTATTGCTCGGATTCTCGGCACGATTGTTCGCGAGCACCGCTTCCTTCAAGCGCACCAGCGCTTCGCTGGAATCGTCGCGCGCGCGCAATTGCGCCCAAGCGCCACCGCCCAACTGTGTGCCCTGAATCGATTTCAAAATCGCATCGTGCACGCTCGTGTCGACTTTGTCAGCGAGCACCAGTGCCTGCTGATCGAGCTCCCGAATCTCCGCAATCATCGCGTTGCGCGTGGTGTTGGCGCGATTGCGGGTCATCATTTCTGGGAATCGCAGATACGCGTAAACGCCGAAGAAACCGCTGAAAATCACCAGCAGCATCAACACCAGCGCCAGCGTATGGATATTCCATCCGATCTGGAATCCCGCGTGCAGAAAGGCGATCAAAATCAAACTGGTACCGAGATACACATGCGCCGACAGCCAACCGCGCAGCGTGCCCGTGGCGCCGCGATAGCGACGCTTGCGTATGCCGAACCACAACAGCCAAAGAATCAGCAACGCAGCGATGGTCCCGAGTGTGTAACCGAGCCACGACCCGCCACTTGGCACGCCGATAGGATCGTGCCAGATGTAGGCCGTCAGTGAGCCTAAGGACAGCAGCAGCGATACCCATAGATATCGATAGCGACCGAAATTCAAAATGGAGTCATGCATGGCGGACGCCTGGTTGGCTGGCCGAAGCGGGCTTCTGAGCGGGATCAGTGTTCGCCGCGCGCATCCTCGCATTGGCACTGCGAGCGCAACGACCGGCCAACGCCAGCGCTCGCGGCGGGATTCCTCGACAAATTCTCATGGACTGCGCGCATATGCATATTGGGGCAACTGCTCTGGCGAAATTCGAATGGCCGCACCGGTCGGGCACGCGCGTACACAAGCGGCACCCCCTTTGATGTCCTTGCACATATCGCACTTCACCGCTTTCTTTTCGTGATTCTCGGGATCATAGGGCGATTGCCCAGGACCTGGTCCCGCGCCCAGCATCAGCCATTGCAGCAAGCCGGGCTTGGACTTGGGCTTGGTTGCCATGTGGATCACGCCATAGGGGCAATTGCGCTCGCAGTTGCCACATCCGATGCAGTTGTCGGCGATGAAAACTTCGCCATTTGGCGCGCGATGGATCGCGTCCGGCGGGCAATCCTTCATGCAATGCGGATGCTCGCAATGACGGCAAGAAGTGGGCACATGCACATTGGCAAAGGTGGGACCCGCTTCGCGATCTAGCCGCGAATTGCCGCCATGCGTTTCCGCGCAGGCTTTTTCGCAGTTGTCGCAGCGCACGCATAAGGATTCGTCAATCAGCAAGACATCGGTGGCCTCGCCGATGCCCTGCCCAATCAAGAAGGAAATCACATCGCCACTGGCACCCGCAGCCTGCATGGTGATGTTTTCGGCGGTGCGCTTCTTGACTTCTTTTGCGAGTCGCTCGCGCAAGATCGGGTTCTGCGCCAGCAATTTGCGGAACGCGTCGCGCTCAACGCGGATGGTTTCGGTGGCAATCGCCGCCTTGGCCGTCGCCGACCGCTTGCCGCCGCCAACTATCGCCATTTCGCCGACGTAATTGCCGGCCGGCACATAGGACAACACCACTTCCTGCCCGCTGATATTGCGCGAGATGGTGAGCGAGCCGACCCGCACCAAATGCACACAGTCGCCCTCATCGCCTTCGCGGAAAAGGGTCTCACCGGCCTTGAAGCGCTTCAATGTTGCGCCTGCCACAACATCTCGAATCTGGTCCGGCGTCGCTTCCTCGCCGAAGCGCTGCGCAATGGCGCGACCGATAAAGGCGCGGTCGATGATTTTTTTTACCGCATCGACCGAATTGATCAGCTTCTGCATCGATCGGCGCGGTGTTTCGAGCACCACGCAGCCGTTCCCGGCGAGCACCGTGGCCGCGCGTCGGCGCCCAGAGATCAGGCTCATTTCACCAAAGAATTCGCCCGGATTCAGGGTGATACGCTTATTGCTTTGCTCATCAACCAGCACCTCGACCTGTCCCGCAACGATGCAGTAGAAACTATTGGTGTAGTCGTTACGCTTGAACAAAGTCGCGCCGCTTTTGGGTGTACGAATGTCCGAATCGATCATGAACTCGCGTAACTGCAGCGGCGTTATGGTCGCCAGCAATGGCACCGATTTCTGCATACGATCAAGTGCGCTGGCAACCGTCTTGAAGCCCGGCATACGCTCAAACTTTGCGCGCAGCAAAGGCTCGTCGGCCGGCTCGACATTCTTGCCCAGAATGTACTCGACCACCTCATAGCCCTGATTCATCGCCTGCTTGATCAGCGGATAACCGCCGAGTGCGCCCACGATATACAGGCCGGGCACATTGCTCTCGTAGCGTTCGCTGATCGCCGGCACCGCAGACGGATCGTCATTCGGGAATTTGACCCCGCAAGCCTCCACAAAGGATCGCGGTGGATTCGCGCCGAGACGGCCAATGATGCGATCACACAGTACTTGCGCGCGGCCCTTGGGCGTATTCAGGATCAATCGGCCGGGTTTGCGGCCTACCGATAATTTATCCACGCGCTCCGGCGCGGTGCCGTAGTAGCACTCGATCACGCCGTCATCAATGGCCTTTAAGATATTGCGCAGATTGCCTTCTTTGGCGCGCGCAAATTCATCGCGCCGATTGACCACGATGACCTGATTCTGGTGCGACAGCGACACCGCGTTTTCAATGGCCGCGTCACCGGCGCCGACCACGATGATGGTCTCGCCTTCATATTCATCTGGGTCGTCCAGCGTGTATTGCACAAAGGGCGCATCATCACCGGGCACGCCCAGACGCCGGATGTTGCCCTGCAGGCCGATCCCGAGAATGACATTCTTCGCCAGGATCTTATCGGTGCGGCCGATGCTGATCTCAAAGCCGTTATCAACCTTCTTGATCGCACTCACCTCCGCACCAAAACGCACGCTCACGCCGAGCGAGGCCACGCCCGCGTCCCAGGCATCCAGAATGGATTCACGACTGCCGGCATGAAACTGCAAGGGCGAACGCAGCGGCAAGGCGTCCGGCTCGGCCATGACGTGCTTGCCTTTCTGATAGCGAAAGATCGTGTTTGACAACTGCGGCGAAGCTTCGAGCAATACGTGCGGAATTTTGAGTTCGGCGGCGTGTGCGGCGGCGCTGATACCACCAGGGCCGGAGCCGATAATCGCAATTTCGATCATTTCGATCAGGACTCCATCGCCTATGCAAGGCGTGAAGTGTAGGTATGGCCCCCTGCCCGCGCAATCGCGCCGATGCAGGCCGTCGTTAACATTGCCCTTCCCGCCCACGTATGGACCGGCGCGATGGACGGTTTGCGTCCGCCGCTGAGCTATCATCCGCGGCCTGCGGCTTCGACCGCCGGCGAAGGAGGTGCACTGATGGCTGAAAGCGCGTTCGACCTGCTGGCAGCGATACTCCCAAAGCGCGAGCGACCTGGACGCGATGCCTTCCCGACCACGGCGAAGGCGGTCAAGCAGTGGATCGATGCGCTGCCGATGGCCAATAGCGGCGCGACCGCACGTTTGTTGTACAACGGTCTGAAAGAACTGAATCAGCTAGAAGTTGAGCCGAGCCAGCGCGCGGAGATTCTGGAACAGATGCGGCATCCCGTTTCCGTGGTGATCAGCAGCATGGAGCGCCACGTACTCGGCCAACCGCTGCCTTTGCCGCTGCAGAAGCGTCAGATCGGCGCGGTAATGCGTGATTTCCATCGCGAACTGAGCCTGGGATTCGCGATCTGTGTGCACGACTACTGCGCACCGCGTGGTTCCGTCCCATTCCTGCGCGGACGACCCACCGCGCTTGCCTTGGTGCGCGCGCTGACACACGGCGCCCAAATGCTAAGTAAGTGTTACATCGCCTACAGCGAAATTCCCGCCGGGGTGTGGAGTTTGATGCACCGATTGGCGGCATTCGGCAATGAGTCGCAACTGCTGGATAAGGCGATTACCGATCCACAATTCCCGCGCATCACGCTGACCTCGGAAACCGTCTATCTGCAGGCGTTGCTGACTTTCATCGGCAATCCCTACCGACTGACCCAAAAAGAGATTGTCGATGTGGAGTCTGCGACCCGCGTTTGGGCCAATCTTTGTCGCGTCGACCCGACCGCGTCCACGGGCAGCTTCGTGATCGATCCGGTGTCTGACTCACCGCCAATGTCGCCACGGGCCGAAATTAAGGGCCGGCATTGGCGGCTGGACACCAGCAATTTGATCCAGGGTTTGAAAGCGCAGCTTCGGACTCTGCCCAATATCGATGCACCGATCGCCGTGCGCGGCCGCTTAGGGCAGGCGCCAGATATCTCCGGGGACGTGGTCGACAAGCTGGTCGTGTCCTGGAGTTTCAGTGGCGAGCGTGGGCATCCGAGGCTGCCCGCCGATCACAAGATGGAGGCGTGCATCGGCCTGCACGCGGTGCACTATCTGGCCTCTGGCAAACATGATTTCAACGAGTTCGTAGCCGAACTCAGCGGCGGTATCACGATGTCCGATCGCGAGCGTTCGGCTGCTTGGGCGCAATCCAGCACGGAATCGGCCACGCCCACGGTGCTGCGCGTACGCGTAATCGACCAGAGCTTGGGCGGCTACCGATTATTGTGGGAGAACGCGGAAGGCTTGAAAGCCAAAGTCGGCGAATTGATCGCGCTGTCCGCGCCTGCCGACTTAGACGACGACGACGCGCCCGATTGGATGATTGGCGTGCTGCGCTGGCTCAAGGGCGGTAACAACGACAGTTTGGAAGCGGGTGTGCAGCTATTGAGCCGGCGCGTTGAGTCAGTCGCCGTGCGCGCCACTGGCGAAGCGCAGACCAGTCGCGTGATTTTGCGCGGACTGCTGCTGGCGCCACTGGAGATCAACGACGTCGATCATCCGACCCTACTCGCACCTTCAATCCTCGATTCCACCGGCGGGCTGGAGCTACTGCGGCTGCCAGATCCGATGGGCTACGAAGAACGTGCCTTATCGGAACCGCTGAATCAGCTCGATTTGATCGAGAACACCGGTGCCTTCAAGCAGTTTCGCTATGGCGAACAGAAGCCGTCAGAGCCCGCTTTGGCAGCACCGGACTCGCCGCCCTCCGCCGCGCTGGATGAAATCTGGTCTACCGTTTGAGAACTTGCAATGAGTGAATGTTTCGCCTCTGGCGCCGCGCCACGACGCCATACGGTGTCTGTGCGCATTGGGTCTGTGCTGGTGGGTGGGTCCGCGCCTGTAGTCGTGCAGTCGATGACTAATACCGATACGGCCGATATCGAATCGACCACACGCCAAATTGCTGAACTGAAGCGCGCCGGTTCCGAGTTGGTGCGGATCACGGTCAACAACGAGGAAGCTGCCGCCGCGGTGCCGCATATACGTGACAAGCTTGCGCGCATCGGCTCTGAAGTTGGTCTGATCGGCGATTTCCACTACAACGGACATTTGCTGCTAACTCGTCATCCGGCGTGCGCGCAAGCGCTGGCGAAGTACCGCATCAATCCAGGTAATGTGGGCTTTGGTCAAAAACGCGACGTGCAGTTCGCGACCATCATCGAGCAGGCGATACTCTATGGAAAACCGGTGCGCATCGGCGCGAACTGGGGCAGCCTCGATCAATCGCTACTGACGCGATTGATGGACGAGAACGCCGCCTCGGACACGCCACTAGATGCGCCGGCAGTGGCGCGGGAGGCGCTGATTCAATCCGCCTTGATGAGTGCTGCACGAGCCGAGGAAATCGGCCTTGGTCGCGATCGCATCATCGTCTCTTGCAAAGTCAGCGGCGTGCAGGAGTTGATCGCGGTCTACCGAGCGCTGTCGAAGCGTTGCGACTACGCACTGCACCTGGGATTGACCGAAGCGGGCATGGGCAGCAAGGGTATGGTGGCTTCCTCCGCCGCGCTAGCCGTGCTGTTGCAAGAAGGCATCGGCGACACTATCCGTATCTCGCTGACGCCAGAACCGCAGGAATCGCGCACGCGCGAGGTCATCGTCGCGCAGGAATTGCTGCAAACCATGGGGCTGCGCGCGTTTACGCCAATGGTCACTGCTTGCCCCGGCTGCGGACGCACCACCAGCGTGTTTTTTCAGGAGCTAGCCAAAACGGTTCAAGATCATGTGCGCGAGCGCATGCCCGATTGGCGACTGCGCTACGACGGCGTCGAGAATCTCACGCTCGCCGTCATGGGTTGCGTCGTGAACGGACCGGGCGAAAGCAAACACGCCAATATCGGTATCAGCCTGCCGGGCACGGGGGAGGCACCGTCGGCACCGGTCTTCGTCGATGGCGTCAAAGTTGCAACATTGCGTGGCGATCGCATCAGCCATGAATTCGTGCAGATGATCGAGAACTATGTCGTCCAGCATTACCAACCCATCGGTGGCGGCTGATCGCCGCTGCGCCGAACGCCGATCCCGCCAGCGAGCAACGTCGCGATGACGCCCGGCTCCCCACTGCAATTTCGTCTGGCTACGCAAGACGATGTTCCGGCGCTTGTCGCGTTGGTGGAATCGGCCTATCGGGGCGATGAAAGTCGCGTCGGCTGGACCACCGAGGCGGATCTATTGGCCGGTCAACGCACCGATGCTGAGGGCATGGGGCACACGCTCTCAAAGCCGGGCTCAATGGTCGTACTGGCCTTGCGCACAGGCGACCTACTCGGTTGCGCGAACCTGGAGCGACAACCAAACGCCGCTTACTTCGGCATGTTCGCCGTGCGTCCGGGCTTGCAGGGCGGCGGCATAGGTCATGCCATCATTAAAGAATGTGAGCGCATCGCGCGCGAGGATTGGCAGTTATCACGCGTGCGCATGACCGTGATTTGGTCGCGCACGGAACTGATCGATTGGTATGTACGTCGTGGCTATGTGGCGACCGGTGAACGTCTGCCCTTTCCATACGGTGACCAGAAATTCGGCCTGCCAAAACGTAGCGATTTGTATTTTGAGGTCTACCAGAAGTCGCTTTAGCGCCAACCGCTACGCGCGTGCGCTTCTATACTGTGCGCATGAAAACACTGACTTTGATGTTGTGCGCACTGGCGGCCGCACCTGCCGCCGCACTCGATGGTAAATGGACTCCCGATCAGGTGCTGGAGATTGACCCCGCGTGGTTGCGCGACCAAGGGCTCAAGCTCAAGCCCGATCAATTATGGGATGCCAAACGCGGCACCGGATTGCTGTCGGGAACCGTGAATATCTCAGGCTGCTCCGGCGCTTTCGTGTCCGCCACGGGTCTGATTATCACCAATCATCATTGTCTGTTTCCGCTGATACAAGAACACAGCACGCCCGAGCGTGATCTGATTACCAGCGGATACCTCGCACGTTCGGCGGCCGAGGAATTAGCCGGTAGCACCATTCGTGTCGAGATCCCGCGGCGCTTCACCGATGTCACCAAGTCCGTGCTCGCGGCGGTGCCGCAGGATGCCGATCCGCTCCAGCGCCTCAGCGCAATCGAGGCACGCCAGAAAGAATTGGTACGCGAATGCGAGACCAAGCCCGATACCAAGTGCAAGCTCGCGGCTTACGACGAAGGTGTTCAGTACACCCTGATCGAATCGCTGGAGCTGCGCGATGTGCGCCTGGTGTACGCGCCGCCACGCGCCATCGGTGAGTACGGCGGCGAAATCGACAACTGGTCGTGGCCGCGTCACACCGGCGATTTTGCCATCGCACGGGCGTGGGCTGCGGTCGACGGTAAGCCCGCCGACCGCAGCGAGGCCAATCGTCCCTATCAGCCGGAATTCTTCTTCCCGATTTCCAATCGCGGCTTGTCGAAAGATGAGTTTGTGATGTTGCTCGGCTATCCAGGCATCACTTGGCGTTCCTATATCGCCGAGGAAATGCAGGAACGCCGCGAGCGCTTTTTTGCACGGCGCGAGGACTTGTTCGGCGAATGGATCCGGCATCTAGAGGAGAGCAGTGCTGGCGATGCGAAAGCCAAAATCGCCGTCGCGGCCAATCTCAAGGGCATCCTCAATCGTCATAAGAATGCGCAAGGACAGATCGCGGGACTCGATCGGGGTCGCATCGTTGCGCGCCAGCACGCTGCCGACGACGCGGTGGCCAGTTGGGCAGCCGAGCGGCCAGCGCAACAGGCGGCCGTCGATGCACGCGAACAATTGCGCGCCGTGCTGGCACAGCGTGAACGTAGTTGGGAGCGCGATTTTCTCCTTAACTTGATTCAGCTCGGTGTTGAAACCGTGGCCGGCAGCATTCCGCCGCTACCCAAGTCCCTTTATTTCGGCGCCACGCTGGCGCATCAGGCGCGCGAGCTCACGCGCGAGGACCCGGCCCGCGCCGCCGGATTCACCAGCGCCGACTTACCACGCCTGCGCGACCGTTTGCGTCGAGAGCAGCAGAACTATCACCCCGCTGCAGACCAGCGCATTTTCGCGGCCCTGGTGCGGCGTGCGTTGTTACTGCCAGCAGATCAACGCATCGCCTCAATCGATGCTCGATTTGGCAAGCTCGACGACCCGCGCATCGAGAAGGAAATCGCGGAAATGTACGCAAGCTCCGCGCTTCTCGATGCCGACGCGCGCGACGCACTACTCAATCAACCGCTCACGGAATTGCAAGCGCGCAAGGATCCACTGCTCGATTTCGGCATCGCCTGGAATGCAGACCTGCGCGAGCTACGTGCCCGCGAGCGTCAATGGAATAGCGAGACGGCAGTTTATCGACCCATCTGGCGGCGCGCCGTGCGCGCACACACGGGAAAGCCGATCGCGCCCGATGCCAACAGCACATTGCGCATCAGCTTTGCCCATGTCCAAGGCTACGCACCGCGAGACGGAGTCTATTACACGCCTTTTACCAGCCTCGCCGGAGCCGTTGAAAAGCATACGGGCAGCGAACCCTTCGCGTTGCCCGAGCGTGTCTTGAAAGCCGCGTCGGATCCCGGAAAGCGCTGGATCGCGAGCGTCATTTCCGGCGTGCCAGTGAACTTCCTGGCCGACGCCGACAGTAGCGGTGGCAATTCCGGCAGCCCCGTGGTCAACGGCTATGGCGAGCTCGTTGGCATCAATTTTGATCGCGTTTGGGAAAACGTGGCGGGCGACTTCGGCTTCAATCCCGCGCTCTCGCGCAACATCAGCGTCGATATCCGCTATCTGCTGTGGTTGCTTGATCGTGTCGAAGGTGCCGACCAGTTGTTGCAGGAGCTCGGCGTTGCCACGTCCGACTCAGCGGCAAAGCCCTGATGCGCTCAGGTCTTTAGGCCAGAACTCGCACTGTGCGCGCCATAAGCCCTCCGCATCGCGGCTCGCTTAAGGGCCACGCTGGTGCTTGCTCCACCTGACTTGCTGGGGTGCGCCGCAACCGCCATGCGCTCGTGACGCCAAAGCTTCGCTGCGGCTCGCCCTCAAAGCGTGCGCCTTGCATACTCGACACTGGCCTAGACGACGGGATGAATGCAATGCGTGGAGCAGGTGGAACGCCGGGCGGATTGGGAGAATTTCTCCTCGGACTCGGCTTGGTGGTTGTCGGTACCTATTTGTTTATGCAGCAGGTGACGGTTACCAGCGGCGGTTGGTCGCTATTTGGGTACGACGCCTTTGGCTTGTCGCTGCTGCCGTTTTTGCTCGGGCTTGGCATCGTCTTTTACAACGGCAAGTCGATCATGGGATGGTTTCTGGTGTCATCCGGAATTCTGATCATCATCGCCGGCATATTTGCCAATTTGCGCGTGTATTTCGCTCCAACCAGCCTCTACAACACCTTGACAATGCTAGGAATGATTGCCATCGGCGTAGGCCTGGTCGCCCGCTCGGTACGCGATCACGGGAGCGCAGAAAGTGATGCCCCAAAGGATGGAAGTCGACCCCTCGAGTAGCGTGCGGAAGCCGGGCGATGTGCCTCATGTTGCTCTCGCCATTCCGAAGCGCACCGCCGCAAAGTCACGGACAGCGCGCAACGACGGACTGCCGATGATTTGCCCGCTCTCGCAAGCTGTTTTGGGAGCGGGGACGGCGGCAAGGTCAGCCTATGTCAGCTCTTCTCCCCCGAACGTCCCGCAATCAGTGCCACCAGCATCGCGGACAGATAGGGGAAAGATTGCGCGGCTAAGATGCTGATCCATAGCCTAGTTTCGACGAAATCGAGGTTCCATGCGCGCAGCATCGCGACGATGCTAAGCATCAACGCAACGAAGATCAGCGTCTCCTCGCGCACCACTAACCATGCACTTGGCCGCTTGCGCAGGCGCCGACGTTTGGCTGTGCGCACGAACTCGCCCTTCTTCGCAAAGAGACCTTTGAAAATACCGAGCGCAATGGAGTGACTAAGCGCCATGCTTGCGAGTGCGGCGCCCAAGGTGTCTCTCCAGCTACAGGGAACGCGCACGCGATACAAGATGATGCCAAACAAAGCCTTAGCAACGAAAAACGCCAGTACTGGGATCAAGAAAAGGCTCAGCGGCAAGGTAAACATATCGCTGTAGGTGACCATTCCTAAGGTCCAGAACACGGCCATCACCGTGAACACCAGATGCAGAGCATCGGCAAACCAACTGAACCAACCGGTGAGAAAATGGAAGCGCTGACCCATATTCAGCGGACCGGGCATGGTTAGCCACGTCCAATGTCGCTTGAGAATCTGCATCGCGCCAAAAGCCCAGCGATAGCGCTGCGATTTGTAGGCTGACAAGTCGGCTGGTGTGAGGCCGCGGCCAACCACCTCGTCCACATAGCGCGTTTGAAGGCCCTCGTGCATCAGGCGCAGGCCAAGCTCAGCGTCTTCGCAAATGCACCATTCGGCCCATCCACCTGTGCGTTCCAATGGCTCGCGTCGCACCAGCGTCATCGTGCCGTGTTGAATGATCGCGTTGCGCTCGTTGCGGTGATGCATGCCGATGCGGAAAAAACCTTCATATTCCCAATTGCAGATGCGCCGGAAAGCATTGTTTTCCCACTCGCGGTGCGCTTGCGGCGCCTGCACCACGGCGACTTTCGGATCGGCCAGAAAATGCGGCACGAAACGCTGCAACCAGTCTGGCGCGACTTCGTAGTCGCTATCGACCGCAGCGATGATGCTGGCATCGGGCGCCGTTTCGCGCAGCGCGAAGTTCAGCGCGCCGGCTTTGAAACCCGGCCAAGGATTCAAGTGGAAGAAACGGAATCTTGGCCCCAAGCTCGCGCAATGCGCCTCCACGGGTTTCCAGACTTCTTCCTTCAGGGTGTTGTTGTCGACGACGATGACTTCAAAATTGGGATAGTCGAGCGCTGCCAGCGAATCCAAGGTCAATATGACCATCTCGGGCGGTTCGTTGGCGCAGGCCAAATGGAGCGATACTTTGGGCAGCAAAGCTTCGTCCACACGCGCGGCTGAAGAAAAATTACGCAGCCACTTAGGTCGCCAGATGACCTCGGTGAACTCGAATCCGTTGATCAGAAGTACGCCGAGAATGGCCATTTGTGCCGGTAGCAGCAGCGCCAACATCGCCCAGTCGAAGGGATCCAGATAAAACTCGAAAGGCACGCCCACTGACCACACAAGTAAGGCACATGACGCCTGGATCAGGCCCGCAAATAGCAATTTTCCTAAGAATTTGAAGCGGCTGAAATACCATGCGAACAAAAATATCGGCAGAACCGCAAGTAAGGAAGACACCATCGCTTTGCGCGGCCAGCTCGCGTCTTCGACCACCGGGCCGGTCATTGCGAATTTTGACTGACGCTGCGCATCAAACATGCCCCAGTACGCGCCCACGCTGCCTTCGCTACTCATTTTCCAGGGCTGATCGAAGGCCTCCATGACGTAGTAATGCAGCTTGCGCTCAGCCGCCACCTGAAAGAATTTGCGCAAGAACTGCGCCTGATCGGCCACGCTTGGTGTGGCGCGCTTAAAGCGGTCGCCATTGCTCGGCCAGCCCACTTCACCGATCACAATCTGCTTCTTCGGGAACGCCCGCTGCACCTCGTCATAACGCTCAAGCACACTGCTCACTGCATTGCGGCGCGGAATGCCCTCCCAGTACGGCAGCAGATGCACCACGATGTAATCGACGTGATCCGCCAATTCCGGGTACTTGATCCACACATGCCAAGGTTCAGCCGTTGACACCGGCACCTTCAACGCCCGCCGCGCACGGTCCAGATACGGAATGAGCTGCTTCGCACTCAAATCGCCGCGCAGAACGGTTTCATTGCCGACGATGACGCGATCAATCGCCGGATGCGATCGTGAGGCACGAATCAGTGCATCCATCTCCGCCCGATTGCGGTCAAGATCGCGATCCAGCCAAGCGCCGGCGACCATCATCAGACCATATTTTTGCGCCAGATCCGGCAAGCTCGGATTCTCGGTGGAGGCGTAGGCACGCACCCGCTTGGTGTGCTTCGAGATCAGCGCAATATCCGATTCGAGCTCTTCAACGTTCGGGTAGATCCGCTCAATGGGGCTCTGATCACGCTGAAATGCACTGAAGGCAAATCCGTCAATTGACCCGTTCCAATCAGCGACCTGCACCGGCCGATTAGCAACAGCCCACCACGCGAGATTGAGCGCAACGACTAGGCACACGATGACGATGGCCGTCATGGCTCGACGCATGGCGATCTTGATCCGAGTGAAAAAAGGGCGATGAAGCGGGATGCCGCAGTCCGCCGCGAACATCAATTGCGGCCAACGTGCAATAAACGCGACCCTGCTAGATCGCTCAACCTAGTTACTGGACGCGCTGCATCAAAGTTTGATACGCACGCGTGATGCCGGAGAATTTGGGCAGAGCTTGCCCGCAATTCTCCATGTCTTCAGCTCACGTTCTGTTGACTTTGCTGAAACTTCCCCTTCGCAATTTGGCAACAAGTCGATTGGCGGACTGCGCCGCGCCTAGATAGCAGGGAGTTTGGCGTATCCAATACCCATTTTAGAGGTGTGATTGTCCGTGCGGTGACACGGAGTTGATAGCGCTGCGCGCCGCGCAGCGCCTTTATTGCCGGTGAACTCAACATCGCTAGATGTGGAGCGTTCCCTGGTCCCTGGCGACACCTTGGTTAGACCGAAAAAAGCGGTCCCCGAAAGCCGCGAAAGGATGCTCGAACGGAGGTTTGTGGATGAAGTTGGCTTGGATCCTTTGGTTGAGTTCGCTCTCACCCACTCCCTTGGCAGACCCGATGTGTCTTGCCACAACAATTTATCTAGAAGCGCGGAATCAGCCCCTCGACGGACAATGGGCCATCGCCGAAGTGGCGTTAAGACGTCGCGATAGTGGGCGCTATGGCAGTCAGTTGTGCGATGTACTCAAGCAGCCCAAACAGTTTGCGCTGACTTTGGTTTCACCAGAGCGCAGCATCAGTGATTGGCGAGCGTTTTGTAGTTCCTGGGGCATCACCGTGGACGCGCTTCGCAACTGGCAGCTTCCCGTGTCGAAACGGCGATTGGTGGTACCTGGCGCCGATCATTTCCTCGCCTATGAGCGCGTCAGCGCGTCGTGGGCCAGCGGTGCTCCCTTGCACATCATTGGCGACCACGGTTTTTATCAAATCAATTGAGGCGGGGGCTCGGGGCTCGACGCCCCATCCCCCAGCCCCGCTCTTGCTTAAAGCAGCCCCGCTCTTGCTTCACCAGCCAGCCCCGCACTTAGGTTCACCAGCCATTCCCGCTCTTGTTCCGCCCGCTTGCGATCAAACCGGATCTTTAATGACCAACAAGCGGATCTCGGTCATGTCTTCAATCGCGTAGCGCACGCCTTCGCGGCCGAGGCCGGAATCTTTGACCCCGCCGTAGGGCATGTTGTCCACGCGCCAGGACGGCACATCTCCTATGACAACGCCGCCGACATCCAGCCGATCCCAGGCTTGCATGCTGTGGCTGAGTGAATCAGTAAAGATTCCGGCCTGCAAACCGAACATGCTGTCATCCACGCGTTCCAACGCCTTGTCGAAATCATCGAAGGCCTCTAGCAGCACCACGGGGCCGAAGGCTTCCTGGCAGCTCACGTCGAGCTCCGGTGCCGCATTTTCAATAACGGTCGGCTCCAACATAGTGCCGTCGCGATCGCCGCCGCAAAGGACAGTGGCGCCGGCAGCAGCGGCCGCTTGGATCCAACTGTGCAGTCGTCTGGCTTCCCCCTCCGAGATCATCGGGCCGACGAAGGTATCCTCGTCGCGCGGATCACCGGATTTGAGCACTTTGACTTTGCTTACCAGCAAATCGCGCAAGGGCGCGTAGAGCGAGCGATGGATCAAAATGCGCTGCACGCTGATGCAGCTTTGCCCCGATTGGTAGAAGGCGCCAAAGACCAAGCGATCTGCCACATGCTCAAGCCGATGACCCTGATCAGCGTCGACAATGCATGCCGCATTGCCGCCGAGTTCGAGAATGACTTTTTTCTTGCCCGCGCGCGCTTTCAGGTCCCAACCCACCGCCGGTGAGCCGGTAAACGACAGCAGCTTGAAGCGCTCGTCAGTCGTGAATAAATCCGCACCATCGCGATGGCAGGGCAGAATCGAAAATGCGCCTTCCGGAAGGTCGGTTTCGGCCAAAATCTCCCCAATGATGAGTGCGCCGACTGGCGAGCAGCTGGCCGGTTTCAGCACGAAAGGACAACCCGCCGCAATTGCCGGCGCCACCTTGTGCGCTGCCAAGTTCAACGGGAAGTTGAACGGCGAAATCAAGGAGCACGGGCCAATGGGGACTCGCTTCCACATGCCGCGATAGCCGCGCGCACGCGCCGAGATTTCCAGGTTCATCACTTCGCCGCCAATGCGTACAGCTTCTTCAGCGCCCGCTTGAAAAGTATCGATCAGGCGGGTCACTTCACCGCGTGAATCCTTGATCGGTTTGCCTGCCTCAATGCACAAGGCCACCGCCATTTCCTCGAAGCGCTCCTTGAAGCGTTTGACGCAATGTTCAAGCACGGCCTTGCGTTGATAGGGCGCGAATTTGCGCAGCGCTGCTTGCGAGGCAACGGCGGCGTCAATGGCCTGATCGATGGCATCGCTGTAAGCCAAGGCCACGCGCGTCGCGACCTTCCCTGTGAATTTATCCGTTACTTCAAGATCCGTGTTGGCATGCACCGCGCGATTGGCGAGGTAGTACGGATAGGTTGCATGCAACATGGCTTTTCTCCGGAAACTCGGGATCTGTGATCCAAGGGTAGATCAAAGCTTAGATGCGAATCGTCGGGATTGACGAACGCGGCGAAAGACAGGCTTTTCAGTGGTCTCCGACGTGCGCATGCGCAGCGTCGAGGAAGCGCAAGGTTAAAGCTCGCAAGTTCTGGCGAATAGCTCCGCTTTGAACAACGGCATCGAGACCAACTGCCGTGTCCTGATCGACCCACGCCGATCGACGCAATCAGAAGCTGGGAGCCGCAACGCCAACTGACGCGGCGGCATGCGCTCATTGCACAGTGCCGCATTGAACGCGTGCTTGAAGCTGATACCGTCGGCCCGGCATTGATTCGAGCCAAGTCATCCGATCGTCATCTAGCGTGAGCGCTGCGCGCATGGGTTGCGGACCCCGACATCAAAATTTGCGGGTAAATCTAAAGATTCGAACTTAACTCTTTGATTTCTTTATTCAAAATCGCATGGTTCTCAGAGTAGTCGATAGCCAGTTCGATCAGGTCGACGCCGGGTTCGTCGAGCGCTTGCGAGAGCATGCTGCCAAACTCAGTTGCACTTTGCGGGCGCCAGCCACGCGCGCCGTAGGCCTCGGCAAGCTTGACGAAATCGGGGTTGCCCATGTCCATGCCAAAGTTCGCGAAGCCCATGCCAGCCTGCTTCCACTTGATCATGCCGTAGGCGTTATCGCGCAGGATGATGACCGCAATATTCAGCCCTAAGCGCACTGCAGTTTCAACTTCTTGCGAATTCATCATGAAGCCGCCGTCGCCGCAGACGGCGACCACTTTGCGATCAGGATGCACGATCTTTGCCGCCATTGCGCTCGGCAAACCAGCGCCCATGGTCGCCAAGGCGTTGTCGAGCAATAAGGTGTTGGGCTCGAAGCATCGGTAATAGCGCGCGAACCAAAGTTTGTACATGCCGTTGTCGAGGCAGACGATGCCGTTCTTCGAGACCGCCTTTCGAACCTCATCGACCATGCGTACGGGATGGATGGGGAAGCGATCATCGTCTACGCGCTGCGCCAAATGCGCGTTAAGCGCATCGCGCGCCTTGTCGAAAAAACTGAAATCCCAATGCTTCTGTGGCTCCAGACGCTGTTTTAAGCGCCAAATAGAATTCGCCATATCGCCGACGACTTCGATCTGCGGGAAGTAGACCGTATCGACTTCAGCCGAGAAAAAATTGAGGTGGATAACAGTACGTAAGCCCTTTTGCATAAAAAACGGCGGCTTTTCGACCACGTCATGGCCGCAATTGATGATGCAGTCCGCGTGGTTGATGGCGCGATGGACGAAATCGCCGTCCGAGAGCGCCGCATTTCCCAGCCATAGCGGATGATGTTCATCGACCACGCCCTTGCCCATTTGCGTGGTCAAAAAAGGTATGCCGAGCTTGTCAATGAATTCGCCGAGCATCTTGCTGGTGGTCTTGCGATTGGCGCCGGCGCCGATCATGAGCAAGGGACGTTTGGCGTTGGTGATCGCCTCGACCGCATAAATAATCGCCTTCTCGTCAGCCACTGGCCGCCGTGTATGGCTGGCTTTCAACACGAAGGCGTCTGTCTGCTCGTCCGCGATGTCTTCGGGCAGCTCCAAATGTGTCGCGCCTGGGCGTTCTTCTTCTGCGCGGCGGAAGGCCTCACGCACGCGCGCAGGGATGTTGTCGGCTGACACAATTTGCCGCGTGTATTTGGTCAATGGACGCATCATGTCGACGATGTCGACAATCTGAAAATGTCCCTGCTTGCTGATCTTGACCGGCTTTTGGCCCGTGATCATGAGCATTGGCATGGCGCCAAGCTGCGCATAAGCCGCAGGCGTCACGAAATTGGTCGCACCGGGTCCCAATGTGGCCAGACACACGCCTGCGTGACCGGTAAGCCTGCCGTAGGTCGCCGCCATGAAGCCGGCACCTTGTTCGTGACGCGTCAAGATCAACTTGATCGTGGACGTGCGCAAAGACTCCAGAAAATCGAGATTTTCCTCACCCGGAATGCCAAAAACATACTTCACACCCTCAGACTCGAGCGCGCGGACGAAAAGATCAGAGGCTTTCAAGGCGCGGCTCCAGCATTGAGGAAGGCGCGCTGATTCTGGCTTCCGTGTGAATAAGCGTCAATCGCGGCGCGTGGCGCAACGAGCAAAAGCTCACGGCGATGACCGCGGCCCGTCTATCCTTGCGGCATGATTACCAGCGAAGAAATCGACGCCGCCGTTGACGCCTTGCAGCGCGGCGAGCTTGTCGGCATGCCCACCGAAACTGTCTACGGACTGGCCGCAGACGCGCGCAATCCTGTTGCTTTGGCCAAGATTTTCGCGACCAAGGGCCGTCCGGTTGATCATCCGGTGATCGTGCATCTGCGCGACGCGTCCCAGATGGACGCATGGGCAAAGGATGTTCCGCCGGCCGCGCGCGTACTTGCCGACCAATTCTGGCCCGGGCCGCTGACTTTGATCCTGCGCCGTCTATCAAAGGTGTCGGATTTGATTACGGGCAGCCAGGAAACCGTGGGGCTACGCGTGCCGGCGCATCCGGTGGCGCATGAACTGCTCACGCGATTTGGGGGCGGCTTGGCCGCGCCGTCCGCAAATCGATTCGGCCGCATCAGCCCGACGACTGCGGCGCACGTAAGAGCAGAATTTGGCGACGCTGTGCGTGTGGTCCTGGATGGCGGCCCGAGCCGTGTCGGCTTGGAATCGACGATTGTCGACTTAAGTTCAGCCAACCCGCGTGTACTGCGCCCTGGCTCAATTACCCACCGGCAGATCGAAGACTGGATCGGCCCACTTGGCGAACTTGAGAACCACGCGATCCCGCGCGTCAGTGGCGCCTTGGCTGCGCACTATGCACCAGCCAAGCGCCTGATCCTGGTCGACGCCGATGCGATGGACGCCACCCATGCCGGACTGGACCGTGATGTGCTGTGGCTCGGCTTGCAGGCTCTGCCGCTGGGTACGCAAGGAATAGCGCTCGGCAGCGAGCCGAACACTTACGCATTTGGGTTGTATGCGGCTTTGCGCGAACTCGATAGCGGGACGGGTGGGACCATCGCTGTAATTGCTCCGCCAAACGGCGAGGCCTGGACCGCGATCCATGATCGATTGCGAAGGGCGGCGAGCGGCAGTGGCAGCGGTCCTTTAAGTACCAGCACACGTCATCCACTTGACCCCGAGCCCCGCTCAGGCGATGGTTAATCCAGCCCCACAGCTCTCATTTAAAAGGAAATCTCATGCGCCACGTGATTAAACTCCTCTGCCTCGCTTGCCTCGCGCTCACCTTGGCCGCTTGCAACACAGTGAAGGGCGTCGGTAAGGACATTCAGAAAGCCGGCGACAAGATCGAAGAAGTGGCCGACTGATTCGGAACTTAAGGACCGGGGCTCGGGGCTTAGGTGCCGGGACTCGGGGGAAATGCGCTGGAGCGAACAACGCGAGGCTTTTCTTGAGGGAACCTTAAAGAAACCTACTGCGCGGTCCGATGCTTAAGTTGCGCGGTGCTCGCTCTCCGGCCTGCTGGCCCCAAGTTTGAGGGCGTTCAGCGGCTCGCAGCATGCTGCTCGAAAGCCCGCTTCACCCGGCCCGCTAGCCCCA
>Ga0105044_10003296_pt1 | contig 22136 bp, 16 predicted proteins | sample MAT01_FD_78092 | JGI IMG/M metagenome (GOLD analysis project Ga0105044, IMG submission 78092) | Freshwater microbial communities from Lake Fryxell liftoff mats and glacier meltwater in Antarctica - MAT-01 | ecosystem: Environmental > Aquatic > Freshwater > Ice > Liftoff microbial mat | place...
CACCCTTAATCCGTTTTAATCCGTCAAATCCGTTCGATCCGTGTTCCAAATACTACCAGCAGGGTTGCCCACAAACAAAGTGATATTTTGTGTTGTTTTTGAGGTTTGGCAGCCAGTGAGAGCAACCCTGCTGCGGCGCATCGTTCAGGCATCTAGTGCCGAGTCCACCAGTTGCTCAAAACTCATAACACTTTATCTTCTTCCTCTGCTGCCGACCCCGCTTGCCGCCACTTTCCCTGCTCAGGCGATTCCCCCGATTGAAATTCAACGAAAAGGCATTGATTTTCAGCCCAATGTAAATATCCGCTCCCGTCAACTTATGCTTCGTGAAAAAGCTGCCCAGGTTGTCGGAGCCAATATAGAGCCAGCCTAGCCGAGCGGCTGCTCCCACGCGAAGGGATTGCCAGTCGCTGAGCACAAAGGGCATGGAAAAGGAGGCCCAACGGGTTTCAAAACGCGGAACAACGGCTAGGGTATTCGGCCTTTTTACATTGTATTTCAACAGCGGCACCCGTTGCAGGAGCAGGCCGGCGACATAAAAATGTTGCGCTACTTGTGCATCGAATTGCAGGGAAAGTGCGGTGGGCAGGCCAATGGCAAAAGATTGCCCGACAATAGAAGCAGTGGGGTCCCCTAAAAAAGCCTGACTGGCATCGCGCAGCACCTCCACCGCATTGTTGCGGGTTGGGAAATCGGCATCGCTGACCGTCAACAAGGTGTCAAAAGTGATATGGTGGCGTTCGGAAGTTTTGTTGAAACGCACAAAACCCAGGTCGACGATGGACGCCCCGAAACGCCAGGCGTATTCATTTTCATTGGTCGTGTTCAAGCTTGCCCAGGTAAATCCAAGGTCTAAGCCCACCCCAGTGCCTTGTTTGCGCAGCTGCACATTGTCGGGATCGGCAGCATTGCCCAGGCTGAGCGCATAATCCCAGTTGGCACTGCCAAATGCGGCGGTATCGCCCAGGCGCTGGGTGTAGTCAAAGTTGCTGCGGGCGCGGGTGTAAAAGCCTTCCAGTCCGATCAACAATTTTGGCGAAATGCCCCAGCTTTTTTGCACATCCCCATCGGAACTGCTGCGGCTGTAATGCAGGCCAATTTCGCCCCAAACCATACCCGCAAACCCCGCGGGTGGCATGTTGATGGCTTGGTTGCGCGGCAAGTTAGAAATCGTGCGGTACGCAAATATTTCCGGGATTTTGTAGGCCGACATCTCCGTGCGCAGGGCTGTAGTCAGTCCGATCACATTTTTTTCCGCGAAACGAAAACTGAAACCAGGCCCGGTCACACGGGCTTGCGCGACGGCGTACAGCTTGCGTTTTCGATCGAAATAATCCAGGATTATGGCATCCGCTGGTGGAATATTCTCTAGGGAAGTATCCAGGATAGACACTATATTATCGGAATTGCGCAGGGCATGGGGCAGACTGGTATTGCGCAGGAAAGCGTATTTGTTTTCCAAAAAAGCCTCCGCCGTGAAGAGGCTGACTTCCCAATTATTGGGATTGTCGGCGGTATTTGCCGGGTTGATGCTTGCGCCATAAATTCCGGAATAGCGTTCCAGGCGCATGCCAAGCTGCTCTTGAGAGAAGGTGATTTGTGGGAGGCAAAAGGCGAAAACGAGCGTTGCAGCCCGAATGGGAAAGAAGGATCGGTTCATACGCAGTAATGCCGAAAGCCTGTTTCGGCAAGGTTGGTAAGATTATAGGATTATGCAGGAACGTAAACCAGCGTGGCGGAATTGTCCGGCTGGAAAAGTTCGTTGGCGCAGCGGTGCATGTCCTCCGGGCTAACATTCAGGTAAATACCCACCTCTTCGTTCATCAATTCCGCGCGATCGAGCAGTTCATAAAAAGCCAGGTTTTGGGCTTTGTTGATGGCGCTTGTTTCTGAAAACACGACGGTGCTTTCAAACTTGTGCTGGATTTTTTCCAACTCCCTGGTCTCGACGACGCTGGATTTGAGCAACTCCAGTTCTTCCCAAACTGCCGCAATGGCTGCTTCTACCGATACACCTTCTGCTGGGCGGCCCTCCACGACCAGCAAACCCGGATCGACGTTGGCAGTGATGTAGGCATCAATTTGGGAAAACAATTTCCGCTCTTTCAACAATCGGCGGTAAAGCCTGGAAGAATGACCTTGCGCCAGGATATCGCTCAACAAATCCACGGCATAAAAATCGGGATCCAGGCGCGCTGGGGTACGAAAAGCGATAAAAATGGCTGGAACGGGCACGTTGGCGCGTACTTCGCGGTACACAGGCGCTTGTTGGGGTGGTTCAGGCGCTATGTCGCGCGTCGGTTTTATACCCGGTGGAATATTGCCAAACCACTTTTCGGCGAGGGCTGCTGCGCGCTCGGCCGTGACGTTGCCCGCGATGGAAAGCACCGCATTGCTGGGATTGTACCAAGATTTGTAAAAACTGCGCACGTCTTCGATGGTGGCATTTTCCACGTGCTCTGGTACCAAGCCGATCACTGGCCAGCGGTAGGGGTGTACCTGAAACATCATTTCCGAAAGGTGATGCCAGGAGTCGCCGTAGGGCTCGTTGAGGCAGGTTTCCTTGAATTCTTCTACCACGACCTTTCGTTGCACATCAAGCGCCCTTTTGGAAATGCGCAGGGCCAACATGCGGTCGCTTTCGAGCCACAGGGCTGTTTCCAGGTTGATGGCGGGCATTATTTCGTAAAAAGTGGTGTAGTCGTTGGTCGTGAACGCGTTGTTCTCGCCGCCGGCGTGTTGCAGCGGATCGTCAAAGTCGGGCACGTTTTTGCTGCCGGCAAACATCAGGTGCTCGAACAAGTGGGCAAACCCGGTCTTTTCAGCGCTTTCGTCGCGGGAGCCTACATAATAGGTAATATTAACTGCTACCAAGGGCGTGCTTGTATCTTCATGTACCAGCACGCGCAGGCCGTTGGGGAGTATTGTTCGAGTGAAATTGACCATGAATGGGCTGTTGGCTATTTGCTGTTTTACCCGCCGTAGCCTTCCTTCTCCTTTACCTGCCGTAGTTTTAACGAAGGCAGAAAGGCTATGGCAGGTGAAAGCGTAGGAGGGTGGCTGTTTTACCTATTGGAGTTTTTATTGGATAGGGTGGCTTTTGACAACGCAGCGCTTAGCATAAAGTTTATAGAAGTGCGCGATGGCCGCGAAGATATGTAACTGGAGGCTTACGCTGGACTCGAAAGCCTTGGAATGCGTTATTTCCCCACAACGAGACATATTATTTCACACCACGCCACAACGTAATAACGGGCGATATGTGCTTAGCATGTGTTACGGTTTCAAGTTGAAAGACTTTTCACTTTTGATATCTTTAAAATATTGATTTTGGTTAAAATTAAAAAATTTTAAATCTAAAAATAGGCAAATAGAAGCATAAAGGTTTACACAAACTTTATATTTAGTTAACTGATTTGAAGATAAGTGGACAGACATTGATACTAAAATTATTGAAAACTAAAAGCATGAAAAAACTACTTTTTTGCCAATATTTTTTTGGTATCGCATTATTATGTTGCCTTTCAGGCATCATCGCCGCTCAACAAACTCCCGGATCGCGGTTCTGCTTAGTTCAAGACAGCTTGATCCAATATGAACCGTTGCCATCAATAGTGGGTGAACGTGGAAAAGCACCCGAAAAAGCCGATTCTAAATTTAGCATTTCAGGTTTAGTTTTCCCTAACCCTGCCCATGATCGCATTACCATTCTGATGCCAAAAACAACCTTGGCTGTCTCTATATCAATATATAGTGGCACGGGCATAATAATGTACCAAGAGTCTGTTCAAGTAGGAGCGTCAACTCGTGTGATTGATACTTCCAACTTGAAGCCTGGGCTTTATTTTGTTGAATTAAAACTGTCTGATGGCAGGCACTTGCGCGAAAAGGTTATCGTCCAGCATTAGTATTTAGCCATTTTTCCCCTTTGTGGCTTTTAAAGATTCTAAGTGTCCTTTTGGATCAAAATTTACAGCAATCCCACTGTCTATCCCTGCTTGAATGGCGGTTTTCAAGGCTTGAATCCTGCTCTCTTCTGCTTCCAACAGCCGCAGCCCTGCACGAATCACCTCACTCGCGTTTTTGTACCTCCCTTCATGGATGCTGTTTTCAACAAAACCTTCAAAATGGTTGCCTAATGATACCGAAGTGTTTTTTCCCATTATTTTTAAATTTTGAAAAAGTTACCAATTTTAGGTAACTTAAACAATAAAAAAAGCGCTCGGCGATCAACACCGGGCGCTTTTAATTGCATTGGGGACGGCTTTGGAGTTATTATATTTTCAATAACGGCCGCTTTTCTGGGCTAGATTTAAGCTTCTTTTAGGGCTTTTCCACCAAAAACAAGCAGCAGGAGCAGGAGACAAGTTAGGATAACCATAGGATTAGACTTTTTGAGTGAATTTAATTTGTGCAGCGTTAACCAATCGATTTATTACAAAAACGAGGCCAAAGATTGTTTTGGTTCTTTGATGCCCGAAATTAAATTGTCGTTAACAGACACTACTGCTTTTCTCCTCTAAAAAAACTATGCTGTATGAGCCAACCAAGCCCCATAACAATGCCACAGCCCAATGGATTGTACCAGAGGTAGGCATCTTTGCTCACGCCAAAAAACATGATTAATACCACAATTTCTGAGACAATAGCTCCAGCAAACACCGCTTTGGCACCTACGCTTTTCAGGAAAAATGCGGTGAAAAATACGCCAAGTATGGTGCCATAAAACAAAGATCCTATCATATTGACCGCCTGGATAAGGTTTTCCGACAAAGCCGCGAAAATGGCAAACAAGACAATGAAAATACCCCACAGCACCACCGCCCATTTAGAAGCGCGGAGATAGTGTGCATCGGAGCGGCCAGTCACCAGCGAACGCCGGTAAATGTCGGAGACCGAGGTAGCGGCCAAAGCACTGAGCTCGGAGGCTGTAGTACTCCAGGATGCGGAAAAAATCATGGCCAATATCAGTCCTACCAAGCCTTTGGGTATGTGGTCGAGCACAAAATTGATGAATATATAATCTTTGTCCTTGGTATCGGCACTCGGGTTGACTTCCGAAATAAGGGTCGCCGCCTGGGTGCGAAGTTCCGTGTGTCGCTGTTCAAGCGATTGCAAATCTGCCATACGGGCATTGATTTGCAGCTCGTTTTTGGACAACTGCGCCTGAGTCAACCCTTCCAACACGGCTGCTTTTTGAGAAAATAGTTGGCTGTCGTCGGCCTCCAATTTCTGGTATGTTGCTTCCTGGGGTGTGCCTTTGAGCATCAACAGGTTGGCCTGATTGAAGTGAAGGGGTGGCTGATTGAACTGAAAAAACACCCATACCATCACGCCAACGGCCAGTACCAGAAACTGCATCGGAATTTTTATCAAGCCGTTGAAAAGCAAGCCAATGCGGCTTTCCCGCAGGGTTTTCCCAGAAAGGTATCGGCCTACCTGACTTTGGTCGGTTCCGAAATAGGACAGAAAAAGGAAGGTTGCGCCCAGTACACCCGACCACACATTGTAGCGGTCGGTCCAGCTAAAGTCCCAGTCGATTATTTTGGTTTTGCCGCCTGCGCCCGCAATTTGCCAGGCTTCTGATACGCCCACGCCATCCGGGAGATTGTACATAATCAGTATAAAAGCCAGCACCAACCCGCTGAGTGCCACCGTCATTTGCAATTCCTGGGTACGGCTGACGGCGGCACTACCCCCGGAAACCGTATAAAAAACCACAAAAACAGCCATGAAAAAATTGGTCAGCGCCAAATTCCAGCCAAATACCGCACATAAGATAATGCTCGGTGCCAAAATGCTGATGGATGCTGCCATGCCCCGCTGAATGAGGAATAATATCGCAGTCAGGCTGCGGATGCGCAGGTCAAAACGCTGTTCCAGGAATTCGTAAGCGGTGGTGACCCGTAATTTGTAATAAATGGGCAACACGAAATACGCGAGGAATACCATCGCGATGGGCAGGCCGAAATAAAACTGTATAAACTGCATCCCGTCGGCATATGCCTGTCCAGGAGTGCTCAAAAAGGTAACCGCGCTGGCCTGCGTGGCCATGATGCTCAGGCCAATGGTCCACCAAGGCAAATCGCGTTTCCCTGCCAGGAAATCAGCGCTGTCACCAACGGAATTGCGGCTTTTCCAAACGCCGTATAAAACTATTAAAGCTAATGTACTCGCAAGCACAAACCAATCGAGAAGATGCATATTTTACGGTGGACGGTAGACGGTGGACGGTGGACGGTGTGGACGGTTTACCCGCCGAAGCCTTGGAGTAGGCGGGTTGATTTAATGGTGGACGGTGGGTTTACAGGGAGGAATAGACGATGGCACCGAGGGCGATGATGAAGAAAAGCCAGGCCCAGATGCTGAGGCTGTTTTCGCGCCAGACATTGAACAGCTTTTCCATGATGTTGCGCCAGTCGAGCTCTTTACCGCGGTAGTTGGATGCTGGCTCATGCACCAGCATAAAATAGCGGCGCAGGCCTTTTCTCAACTGGTCGCCGTGTTTGGTGAGTACCATAAAATCTGCATTGAGGAAGCGGACATCGAAGAGCTCGTTTTTGCCGCCTATTTCTACGACCAAACTGTTGTATTCACCCAACTGCTTCCATTCGCCTTTCATCAGGTTGCCATCAATGGAGAGCATATACTCCCCACCCGGATTGAAGATATGCAGGATGGCTTCGTGGAAGCCTTCTTCTTGTCGCACCTCTTTCCAGCGCTTGGCCAACCAGAAGGTCGTTTCCCGCAGGTCTTCGCCGTAAGGCATGACTTTGGGCAAGATGAAATCGAGGTGCGCATCCATGTCGCCGAGGTCTTTCGGCAGGTCTGGACTGAATGCTCTTGATATTTCTCCAAAAATGTTCATGGGTTGTGTGCGTATGAATGCGGGGTAAAAATCGGTAAAACACTGGCAATGCCCAGCTTTAAATGATTTTCATTGCAAAACAGCACAAATTTTGCAGATTTGCGGCCATGAAACAGTTCGTTTTAGACAAAGGCCGCCAGATTGCCGTTCATTTTCACCAAAACCTGGCAGGTCTGAAACCTGCTAGCCCTACGGGGTTTTCGGTTCCACTTGTATTACTGCACGGTTTCTGCGAAGATTCATCGCTGTGGGACGGCCTTATCCCCCTACTTCCCGACATTCCAATACTGTCAATAGACCTGCCGGGTTTCGGGGAGTCTGATTTGCCTCAAGCCCCAGATATGGCGGCGTATTCAACTGCGGTAAAGGCCGTACTGGATGCACTGCAAGTAGAACGCTGTGTGTTGGTGGGGCATTCTTTGGGCGGCTATGTTGCGTTGGAATTCGCGGCACGCTTTGGCGATGGACTTGCAGGCCTGGGCCTGTTTCATTCCCATCCCTTCCCCGACGACGATGCCCGGAAAAACGCACGCATGCGGGGCATTGAAATGCTGCGTTCCGGTAAGCGCGACCTGTATGTAGCACAACTATTCCCCAATCTTTTTGCACCGGCCTACGCGCAAGCGCATCCTGAAATTGTGCAAGCGATGATTGAAAAGGGCAAACAACAGCCTGCTGAAGGGATCGTGGGGGCGCTTCAAGCTATGATGGGGCGTGCGGACCATCAAGAGACGCTGAAAAATGTGCGTTGCCCGGTGTTGTTTTTGTTGGGGTCAGCGGATGGGCTGGTACCAGTGGATCAGGCATTGAAGGCTGCCATGTTGCCGGATATGGCGCAGGTGGAGGTGCTGGACGGGGTTGGGCACATGGGGATGTTTGAGGCAGAGGGAATGAGCGCGGGGGCGCTGTTGAACTTCCGAAACCTCGTAGTTTTCAAGGTTTCAGGTTTCAAGGTTTCAGGTTTCAGGTTTACATAATCTGTTCGTGTTATTGAAAAGGCTTTTCAAAATTGACAAACAGATCGCGTAAACCTGAAACCTTGAAACCTGAAACCTTGAAACCAGTTTTTCACACATACCGCACCCTCGGATCCACCCAGGCATACATCATATCCGCAACCAGGTTCCCTGAAATAGTCAATACCGCGGCAGCCATCAGGATGGCTGAAAGAATGGCCAGGTCTTGTGATAAAAAGGCTTCTTGGGCTTTTTGGCCCATGCCTGGAAAATTGAACAACGTTTCGATGACTAGGGATCCTGTGAACAAGGCCGGAAAAACGGAACCAAAAATGGTGATAATGGGAAATACAGCATTGCGAAAGGCGTGGGTCCAATAAACGTCTTCCTCCCGCACACCTTTGGCCCGGGCTGTCCTGATATAGTCTTGCCCCAGTGTTTCCACCATTCCACCGCGCATTTGTATGGATATTATGGCCAGGGAGTACATCGTTAATACCAAAATGGGTAGTACAAATTTGGGCAATTTATTGCTGAACCAATCCCCAAATGCCTCGCTGCCCATGTTCCAGGCATCTGAAATGTCCAGATAGGGATTCGCAATCAAGGGCTCCCCAAAAATTTTGCTTCCAAAAAGCATGACCAGCAAACCACCCATCCAAAACACGGGCATAGCCATAATGAATACCAATATCCTTTGTGTCCAGCGATCGAATGCACGCCCTTTCCGACGCGCCATTGCTACACCTAAGGGAATGGAGATAAGGTAGGCAAACAAAATGGCCATTGCATTGATGGCCATAGTGGCAAAAAGCGCTGGCTTGAGCTCCTGTATTACGGGACGCTGATTTTTGCTCAAACCCCAATTCCCCGTCAGAAAACCAATCAGCCATTGGTGGTATTGGTTGTGTAATCCATACCAGTGAATGGCGGGCGTTAGCAATTTTCCGGAAAGGATATTGCCACAGACCGCATCCGTTTTTCCTTTAAGGGCATCCATCCGGGCGCGGAGTTGTGCGGGCTGCGGGCTGATGGTATTGCAAATACTGTCGGCCTGCAGAAAACTGGATTTCAAATTGTCTAACAAGTCTTGCGTCGACAAATTAAGCAGCGCCAGTTCCAAATAGGGCCTTTGCTTTAAGGTATCTGGCAGGACGGCATAAAAGGCGCTAAGTGTTTCAATGACTGCGAGCTCAAACGCACGGGTTGCGGGCCAGTTTCCATTTTGGCCTATGATTCTGGAAAGTCGTTGCCGCCGGTCGAGCGGGTATATTTTCCAAAGGGAATCCGGATATGCTGCGGTGCCAAGGCTGGCATAAAAAAGCGGTTTGTCCAACCCGAATTCGGCTGCTTTTCGCATATAAGTATTCGCATATCGCACTGGGTCTGCCTGAAGCGCCATTTCATCACCCAGGCTAATTGCCACCGGATCGCCCGGGGCGCATCTTCCCAGCCCAAACACTGCCAAAGAAATTATCAGCAATGTAGGAATAGAAATCAATAGCCTTCTAAGGAAATAGCGCAGCATTTAGTTTTTGTTTTGGACAAATTCTACGCCACAGTATCATCGTCATCCTCCACCTTGCGCACGCGGGTGTCATCAGATTTTAGTGCTTTTTCACGTTTGCGTTGCACCCTGGCAACCACAATTATACTAATTTCATAAAGCATATACAAGGGAATAGCGACCAGTGTTTGAGAAATAACATCTGGCGGGGTGATGATCGCCGCTAATATTAAAATTAACACAATGGCATGTCGCCGAAATTTTTTCAGGAAAGCGGTGCCTATCACCCCCATACGGGCAAAGAAATAGGCTGCAATCGGCATCTGGAAAATAAACCCGGTAGGAATGGTGAACATGGTAATGTAGGTTACATAAGAATCGAGGGTCGGGGCCACCTCCACGCCTTCCAGTGTATATCCTGCTAAAAAGTTGATCGAAAATGGCGCGATAACATAATATCCAAACAGTACCCCCAACAAGAATAAAGCGGAACAAATAGCCACGACACCGCGTACCGATTTTCGTTCCTCTTCGTGTAGGCCTGGGCTGATAAAGCGCCAAAACTCCCAAAAAATAAAGGGAAATGCTCCAATTACGCCGAGCCAGAAGGATACATAAAGCACCTGCATGATGACTTCGCCAAATTCACGGGTAATAAGCTGGAAATTGGCAGGCACGAAACAGATGGCATCTCCCATACCTATGGCATGAGAGAAGCTACAGAGTACTTTAAAAGTAGGGAAATCGGGGCTGCGCGGTCCGAAAATAATCGTATTAAAAACAAAATCCTTGTTGAGAAAGCAAACCACAGCGATCACCGTAATGGCCAATGCAGCCCGCATGATGTGTTTGCGCAACTCATTGATATGGTCAAAAAAGGACATTTCCCCGCGCTCCTTGGTATAGCGCTCATTCTCGTGCTGTTGATCGATTGGCATACGGACTAATAAATGTGATCGGGCTTAGAAACGGGTGATCGTGGTATCAGTACCTCATCGCCTGAATTCAGGTTGACGCGTATTAGACGGTGCAAAAGTAAAAGGTTAATCCAGCGAATGCAGTTGTTAGGAAAACATTATGGACAAAAAACGCTATGGCCCACTCCAACTCCCCCTACAAGCCAATAAGCATCCCTTCCTCCGCAATCGAAAACCCCGCATCGCGTACACCTGCTCGCGCTGCTTCATCCCATAAAGCGGATTGGTATGGTTCAGGTGGATTAAGGTCAGTTTTTTCTTTTCAAGCAGCGGCTGCTCCGAGAAACGCTGCATCGTTTCGGCCACAAATGGATGTGGCACTTCGGCCATGGCGCGGCCGCGACCTCCTGAATGGGGCAGTTGCTGGGTGTGCTATGACGCTACAGCATCCCTAACCGCATAATCAGTCGGCAAACCATCCAGGCTTTTCAAATTTTTCTCCTGGATGTAAGCACTCAAACCCTCCTCCCCTTTTTTAGCCGCCCAATCGAACATGATCTGGCGCTCACCTTTATAATCGTACAATGGCACCCCATATCCGCACGAAGTGCCTACCAGATCAATGTCGCCTACAATGATCTGGCGGGTATTCGGGTACACCTCAAAATGCGGCGCATACGAGTCCCATTCCTTCGTACCAGGCAGCACGGTGCGGCCTTTTCCATACAAGCGCAAGATATTGGGCGGCCCTTCGAAAGCACAGAACATAAAAGTAATGCGGCCATTTTCAAGGGTATGCGCGGAGGTCTCGTTGCCGCTGCCGATAAAATCCAGGTAAGCCACTTTATTTTCCGATAACACCCTAAAAGTATCCAGGCCTTTAGGTGAAATGTTGATGCGGCCATCTCCATCCAAAGGTGCTGTGCAGACAAAAAACAGGTGTTGTTTTTTAATGAATGCCTGGTGAACGGGCAGCATACTGTCGTGAAATTTTCCCATCGTTATAGTAAATTATGGAGTTGCGCATATTGCAAAAGCATGATGGTTTTGCCATCCCGGATTGCTCCAGAAGCCATCATTTTTATGGCTTCACCAAAAGGCAGCTCCAATACTTCTATATCTTCCTGATCATGTTCCAAACCACCCCCATCGTTAATTTTTTGTTCCGCTGTGTATTCAGCGACAAAAAAATACAGGATTTCGGTGACCGAACCAGGCGACATATACGCCTCGAACACCTTTCTAACATCGGTAATTTTGTAGCCGGTTTCCTCCTCGGTTTCCCGACGGATACAATCTTCTGGATTGTCCAAATCCAGCAACCCTGCGCAAGTCTCGATCAGCATTCCCGCTTCGTTGCCATTGAGAAATGTCGGCATCCGAAATTGCCGGGTCAGGATCACGGTTCCTTTCTCTTTGTTGTACAACAAAATGGTAGCGCCGTTGCCCCGATCATAAGCTTCCCGGCTTTGGGGTTGCCATTTCCCATTTTTCTTTTGAAAATCGAAGGTCACTTTGCGCAACGTATACCAATTATCGGACAAGACTTCTGTTTTGATGTTTTTTACCCTATTAAAGTTCATTTTATAATGATGAGAGATGAGTTATGAGAGATGAATGATGCGTTTTCTGGTGGTTGATTTATAGAACGGAAAAGGAGGGCCTTTTGGCGTGTAAACCTCGTAGGTCTAAAACCTCAGAACCCTCCCAAAAAACAGCGTTTTTTTGGAGGGTTCTGAGGTTTTAGACCTACGAGGTTTTACCTTTGTCGTGGCAACCACCACCCCAGCCAGACACCCACCAGCCCCCAGAAAACAAGCGCATCGATCAAATGACCGATCGAATCCGTTTCAAACCAAATGCTGTTAAGGCACGGAATGGTAAGGTAGCCGATAATCCCGACTGAAATAGACGCTTGAACTGCCGTTTTGAAGTGAAGTGGAAAGCAAATGTAAAAAATAACTTGAACCCTGCGCTTTAAGTCATGGAGAACATTTTAGGCCCCGGCACCAGAAGCAATCGGACAAACCTTTCCCGAAAATGGCTAGTTTTGCCCGGTGCAATTTTCATGTAAAAATATCCTGCTTGTTTTAAGCTGTTTGTGCTCCACCCATGCGTTGGCGCAACAAACCCCATGGCTGCGCAATTTTCAGCCCACGGACTACGAAGCACAAAACCAAAATTGGTCGCTGGCGCAATCGCCGGAGGGCTGGCTGTATGCAGGCAACAATGGCACGCTAATGGAATTTGATGGCACGCGTTGGCGGCAATTTGCCTTGCCAGAAAAGCAAGCAGTGCGCAGTATTGCGATTGGGCGTTCCGGGGAGGTTTTTTGCGGCGGTTTTGCGGAATTTGGCTTTTGGAAAAAAGACGCTTCCGGGCAACTTCGCTATAATTCCCTAAGCGTTCAATTGGGCGAGGGGCAAGTGGGCAAAGAAGAGATTTGGCATATTCTTGTATTGCCCGACTATGTGCTTTTTCAATCCTTTTCAACCATATACAAGTTTGATTATCAAAAGGTTGAATCCATAAAGCCACCCAATGCGATCATGTTTGCGCAGCTGGTGAATGGCAAAGTTGTGCTGCCCGTCATCGAGCGCGGCTTGTATGAATTGCTGCCCGACAACACCTTTCGCGCCTTGCCCGGCGCGGAGGTTTTGAAAGATAAAATCGTGCAGTTTTTGGTGCCCAATGGTCGGGGCGGTATCTGGGCAGGCACTTCCAGCGACGGCATTTTTAACCTGCAAGACGGAGCATGCAAGCCTTGGCAGAGCCCGCTCAATGCTGTGTTCCGCAAAAAACAACTCAACAAAGCCCTGGCGTTGCGCGATGGCGGCTGGGCTATCGGCACCATTCTTGACGGCGCGTATGTTTTACAGCCTTCAGGGCAATTGCGCTGCCACCTCAACCGCGAGAATGGCCTGCAAAATAACACCGTGCTGTCCATGCTCGAAGACCGTGCGGGCAATCTGTGGCTCGGCCTGGATAAAGGAATCGATTTTGCCGTCTTGCGTTCGCCGCTCACCTTTTTTACAGACCAAACGGGTAAAATCGGCACGGTGTACGCGGCAGCGGAGCACGCCGAACAACTGTACATCGGCACCAACCAGGGCGTTTTCAGGACACTGTACCCAACAGAACTGGCCATTCCGCCCATTTCCCTGGTAGAAGGGTCACAAGGGCAGGTATGGCAGCTCAAGGTTTTTGACGGTCAGTTGCTCTGTGGCCACAACAGCGGCACTTTTCTCCTGGAGGGCAATAGCGTGCGGCGCATTTCATCGGTCACCGGCGGCTGGTGCACCGTGCAAGTACCCGACCACCCAAACATGCTGTTGCAGGCCACCTACACCGGGCTGGTATTGTTTCAAAAAGATAAATCAGGGTCTTGGGCCTTTAAAGGACGGGTGGAAGGATTTAGCGAACCATTGAAAAAAATAGCTTTTCACGGCAATCAGGACTTGTGGGGCGCGCATCCCAACAAAGGGCTTTTCCGCCTGCGCCTGAGCGACGACCTAACGCAAGTAAAGGAATTCAAAAAATATACCCACGATGATGGCTTGCCAACCGATTTTCAACTGAGTTTGAGTGTATTGCCTGATAGCGGGTTGGTTGTCAATGCTTTGCCAAGCGCTTCCGTGCTTAAAGACTTTGATGGACGCGCGATATTTGAACCGCTTGCTGCGCGGAAATTGATACCAGGCAGGCCAGGGGAGGTGTTTGCCCTCGACAGCAACGGCCTTTGGCTCAACAAGGGGCGGGGCCAATCGCAAAAAATCCCGCTTGCCTTAGTGCCATCCTATGAGAATGTGGAAACCTTATCCGGTGGCGATTATCTTTTTTGCCTGGAAAACGGTTATGCCCTGCTAAAACATGATTCTGCAGCCTTCTACACCAGCCCAAGGCTCCTGCTGCCAATTGTGGTAAAATTGATAAAAACCTCGGGCAATCAATCTTTTTTACCGGGTGGCGATTTGAGTTTCCCATTTCAGTATAACAGCCTGGAATTTCAATTTGCCCAGCCCTTTTTTGAACATCCCGTTCGATTCTCCTGGTTTTTGGAAGGGTTTTCAAAGTCCTGGTCGCCCTGGTCCTTTACCGCAGAAAAAGAATTTACCAACCTGCCCTCGGGCCGCTACACTTTTAAGGTGCGCAGCGATATTGGTGGTGATGCGGCGCTGGTTGTGTTCCGAATTGCACCGCCCTGGTACCGTTCGGGCTGGGCAATTGTTGTCTATACGCTCCTGTTTATCTGTTTGTTGTGGCGACTTGAACTTTTCAATCGGAAGCGATTGGATCGGCATCGTTTGCGCCTCGAAATTGATAAACAACGAGAGATTTTGCTGTTGGAAGTAGAAAACAAAAGCCGGGAACTCTCCAATGCGGCCTTTAACCTGATCCGGAAAAACGAAACGCTGCAAGGTTTGAAGGACAAATTGCTGGACGCGAAGAACGAACCACGCGCATTGTCTAAAATCATTCGGGAAATTGATGCGCACTTGGAAGGCGACCACGATTGGGAACTTTTTGAAGCCTCCTTCAACCAGGTACACGATGATTTCTTCAAACGGCTCATGCTCGAATTTCCCGACCTCACACCTGGCGACCTGCGCTTAGCCGCATATTTGAAAATGAACCTGTCTTCCAAAGAGATTGCGCCCCTGCTCAACATCTCCATTCGGGGCATCGAAAACAAACGCTACCGGCTGCGCAAAAAGCTTGAGCTGCCAGAAGAGGCCAATTTGACGGAGTTTATCATGGCTTTTTAATGAAAAAGTGTCGGTTTTTAACATGGCGTAGTAGTAGTGAGGTGCGTTTTTCTTTGAACGGGCGCATTTATTCGTAATTTCATGCTGCCAACAAAGTGGATCACCCAATTTCTTTTTGAAATTGAAAAGGGTGTTCTTTTGGGCCACAGGATGATGATCAATCGTTTCTACATATTTACCTTTCTACTCTTTTTTCAAAGCATAACAATAGCGCAAAGCCCGTCAGCGCCAATGCAGCTCCAGGCCACAGGCTACGAGCAGCACATCGAATTGGGCTGGCAAGCCAACCCTGAACCAAACGTGACAGGGTACAAAATATATCGCTCCAGCAACGACGGCGCTTCCTTTGAGTTTTTGAAACAAGTCGGGAAAGAAGCAATCGCTACCGACTGGACGGGCGATGAAGGACAAATCCTGAACCGACAATATAAAATTACTGCATTTGCCAACGCTACAGAAGGTGCGGCATCTGCCGTTGCAGCAGCTACAACGCATCCCATGGACGATGAGGCATTGCTGGAAATGACCCAACGCGCTACCTTCCGCTATTTCTGGGATTTCGCGCACCCGGTGAGCGGCCTCGCCCGCGAGCGCTCGAACGGCAATCTGAATATCGTCACAACAGGCGGCTCCGGTTTTGGCATCATGGCCATCATTGTTGGTGCAGAGCGCGGCTGGGTAACGCGGGATGAAGCCGTAAACCGTTTGGTTCAAATAGCCTCGTTTTTACAGTTTGCCCAAAAATTTCATGGAGCTTTCCCGCATTGGATGAACGGTACCAACGGTACGGTTATCCCCTTTAGTCAATTTGACGATGGCGGCGATTTGGTGGAAACCGCTTTTTTGATGCAGGGTCTGCTTGCGGCACGGGCTTATTTTGATCAAAATACAGCACTTGAATCGGCACTGCGCACTGTCATCACCGGGCTTTGGGAGGATGTGGAATGGGATTGGTATCGTAAAAACAATAGTTCGGTGCTGTACTGGCACTGGTCGCCCAACTACGCCTGGCAGATGAATTTTCCTTTGCGGGGCTTCAACGAAACGCAAATTGTGTATATACTGGCAACTGCTTCCCCAACACACCCCATTCCCGGAAGTCTGTACCAAAGTGGCTGGACGGCTTCCAACTATGCCAACGTCAGCAGCCATTTTGGCTATAAAATATATTGCGGCCCATTTGGCGGCGGCCCCATGTTTTTCGCCCATTATTCTTATCTTGGCTTCGATCCCCGCGGTCGCAGGGATGCCTTTTGCAATTATTTTGTGCGCAACCGAAACCACGCCCTTATCCAGCAGGCATATAGTATTGCCAACCCCGAAAATCATGTTGGGTATGCCGCGGATTGTTGGGGGCTCACCGCCAGCGACGGCCCGAATGGGTATGCTGCCCACGACATTTGGCCAAACAACGATGAAGGTACCATCGCGCCCACGGCAGCGCTTTCCAGCATGCCTTACACACCGCAAGAAAGCCTTGCAGCTTTGAGGCACTTTTACCGGGAGCACGGAGAACGGCTGTGGAACAACTATGGCTTTTACGATGCTTTCAACCTGAATCAAAACTGGTTTGCCACTTCCTACATCGCCATTGACCAAGGCCCCATCGTGGGCATGATAGAAAATTATCGCAGTGGGCTGCTTTGGCGGCTCTTCATGCAGAATGCTGAAATAGCGCCAGCCCTACAAGCCATTGGTTTTCAGGCCGACAATACCCCAACGGAGGAGCTTTTGAGCGAAAAAAACGGATTTAGTGCGCAGGTTTTTCCCAACCCCTTTCCCGCGCAAGGCGGGGTTTTGAACCTTGAAATCTCGAACCTGAAAAACCAAAAATTGACGGTAGAAATTGTCGATTTGGAAGGAAAACTATTACAAGTGCTGTTCAATAGCCGTGCGTTTCACGCAGGTGTTTTTCAAGAAAAATTCCAATATGCGCAACTACCGAAAGGTATTTGCCTGATTACCATAAAGAATGAAAACGGCGGGGTCTGGGCGCAAAAACTGTTCGCCGAATAGCCCATGCTCCGGTAACATTCAATCACACAACTACAACATTTTCAAACTAAACCAATTCAAAAAGAAGTGCTTATGAAAAATTTCTGTACCACCGCCCTGCTTTTATTGCTCGGCATCCTGGGCGCAAACGCTCAGGTAACTTATGAAGATTTTGAGGGCGGCATGTCCGACCTTGCCTGGGCCGGCGTAAACGGAACCTATAACGGTGCGATAAACAACCCGGACAAATCGGGCGCCAACACCTCAGACGGGGTGGGTTCTTACACCAATGCTCCTGCTTCCGATTTTTGTTTTGCGCTGTACACTTTTCCAGCAGCCCTGGACCTGAGTGAAAACAACCAGTTCAAGATCAAAATCTGGTCGCCAACGGCTCCCAATAAGGCGCTGTTCAAACTGGAAGGTCCTGGTGGGCCGGCTATTGAAAAATTCTTAGACATCACGGTGGCCAACCAATGGGTGGAATACACCATCGACTTTTCCGCAGCGGCGGGTCAGACGAATTTGAAAACAGTTTTGGTGTCGTTCAATCCATTTGTGATAGGCGATGGCAATACCTATTACTTCGACGACATCCGTGCCGAAAAGGCAGGGATTTGCTATGCTGACTTTGAAGGTCCCGGCCTTAATTTCCTGGGACTTGATGGCGTACTGACATCACCTGTGGCCAACCCGACGCCCAGTGCGATCAACAACAGTGCAAACTGTGCACAATACGTCAAGTCGAACATGCACGCATACTCCTTGATTTTGGCCGACAACGGTGCCTCGTTCGATCTTTCCGTAAACAACCAGTTTAAAATTGACGTGCTGGCGACTGCGGCTACACAATTTATTTTCAAACTCGAAGGCTCCGGTGGCGGATTTGAACAAACCAAAAACATCGCCGTAACGGGTGCCTGGCAAACATATACCTTCGATTTCAGCGCACAAGCTGCTAATTTAGGGCTTTCGAAAATTATAATATTCTTCGACCCTGGTGTAGAAACCAGCGCCGACACCTATTATTTCGACAATGTGTGCGCGGTGCCAAACCCATGCCCTGGTCACGTGCCAGACCTGGACATCATCGACGATTTTGAATGCAACCGCAATGCTACTTACACGGGTGAATGGACCGTATTTTCGGTTATTGCTAATCCAGATCCAACGGGTGACAACAACTCACCCAAGGTGGGCAAGTTTATCGACCCGGAAGGCGCAGGAACAGAATTCTCCAACCTCCAGATTGATTATCAAAATCCGATCGACTTTACAGTTAAAAACCAATTTTCAATCCAGGTGTGGGCGCCCAAAGCGGGCAACTTGCTTATCAAACTAGAGGGCGGCCCCAATCCAGCGATGGAAGTCGCGAACCAGGTGACAGAATTGAATAAGTGGGTCACTTACACGGTCGACTTTAGCAGCCAGATTGGCAAAGGCCACAAGAAATTTGTGATCTTCTTCAATGCAGGCGTACCAGGTGGTCCCGGTGATGTGTATTACATCGACAACATCAAACTTGCTGCGCCTAGTTCAGCGGCACCGCTGGAAGATTTTGAAGGCGGCATCCATCTTGGCTGGCAGGCGCTCGATCAAAACGATCCAATTCACGGCACATTCGATGGCCCACTAACCAACCCAGATGCAGGCGGTGTGAATAACTCTGCGGAAGTGGGCTGCTACACGAAAGGCTCTTCGGCTTTCTCTACGCTGCAAGGCATTTTACTGAATAGCCTTGACCTTTCTCAATACGCACAATTTAACCTTGATGTACTCAGCCCCGCCGGTTTTGGTGGCACGGTGACGCTCATCCTGAGTTCAGCGACACAAGGCAACAAGCAAGCAATAGCTATCATTACCACCCCAGGTGTTTGGGAGACACTCAGTTTCGATTTTTCGGCTTTTGATGCCATCACCGACTTCAGCGAAGTGCGCATCATTTTTAACGCAGGAACGGCAGCGGCTGGTCAACAATGGTATATTGACAACCTGCGCCAAACCGAAGTAACGGTAGATCCATGTGCAGGCGTAGTACCTGTCTTGAACATTATTGACGACTTTGAGTGCCAACGCAATTACACCCAGATTTTCTACGGTGCCGATGACCTTAAAGTGGTGAACAACCCGCACCTCGCGCCAGAAAACGGTTCGCTCAAAGTAGGCGAGTACAAAGACCCTGCCGGAGCATTTGCAGGTCTTGGCTTTGAATTTCCTGCACCTCCAGACCTGAGCTTGTACAACCATCTTTCCGTGTTGGTATGGGCGCCTGCTGACAATGTTCCATTCTTGTTCAAACTCGAAGGCGGAGGCCCGGGAGTTGAAGTTTTCGACACGATCCCAGTAGGTGAAGGCAATAAATGGTATAAGTTTGATATCGACTTCAGTGGCGCCGAAGGCACCCTGAACAACAAACTGATCATTTTCACCAATGTGTTAAACGATAATGGTGGCGGCACCTATTTCTTCGACAACATACGCTGGGTTCGTGCGGGCTACAACGGTTGCATCGTCGACAATGAAGCAGCGCCTTCTTCTTTCGATTTCAAATATTTTGCGAACGGTTCCCTCGAAAGCAGTGGTTACCAGTTTGAGATTGTAGCTAACCCAAATGCAACAGGCATCAACACCAGCAGCAAAGTGGGTAAATTTGTGAAAGCAGGCGATGCTCTGCCATTCGCCGGTATGTACTCCAACCCTGATTTGGAGTCGCCTATTGATTGGAAAGGTGTAAAAACGGTACGTGCCAAAGTACTCATGAACCATATCGGCAATTTCGCCGTGAAGGTAGAAGGTTCAGCTACAGGAGCTCCTGGAATAGAACTCATAGTTCCGAATACTAAAACCAATGAGTGGGAAGAACTTACGTTCAACTTTGCTGCTGCACCTGACAATGGCGAATACAAGCGCATCACCCTCTTCTTCGACCTAGGAATCGACGCGACAGGCACTGATGTTACCTCTTACTTCGACGACCTCGTTATTGGTGCAGGCAGCTGTACCTCCGTTGGAACTTTCAACCCGGCCGATGTTGCGCAAATGCGTGTATCGCCGAACCCAACGACGAATTACCTGATGGTAGAAAACATGGACGGCGTGGCACGCCTCGAGGTATTCGACCTCTACGGCCGCCGTGTAGCCATGGCCAGCACTTCAGGCGATACTATTACCGACCTCAATGTGTCGCAATTCCCAGTGGGTATGTACCTGCTGATGGGCTTCGATCGCAATGGAGCGTTGATGGGTAAGGCGAAGTTTGTGAAGCAATAGTATTGCCGCGACTTTTAAGTCGCCAGTACAAGGCCTTTATGGCCGTAAAAAGGTGATAAACGGCCTTGTACTGGCGGCATAATTGAAGCTTATTAAACCCCACTTAACGTTTTAGAGCAATGGCGTTTCTCAAATAATTCAATTGTTTTTTAAACGTGGGCCTGAAGGCCCTCATCCGGACCGCGTAAACGCGGTGCTACCTACGCTCCGTGGCTGCATTCGTTTTGCAGTTTGTGGCATGTGTGGTTTGGGTGAACAGTTGGGATTTGTAGGCATTGGCGAGCATATCCGTTTGCTTGGGTTTGTTAGGAGAATTGGTAGCGCCGCGCCGTTCATACGCGCGCTAACATCAAAGCGGATTCACCCATGGAGCGCAGGTAGCACCGCGTTTACGCGGTCCGGAAGAGAGCCTTCAGGCTCACGGTACTAAAAAGAGACTACCTATTTGTGCGTCAGCCTCTTTTCACAAAACAGGCCAGGTTAATTACCGAACCACACTCTATGAAAAATACTCCCCGCATTTTCTTTATTGTCCTGCTGTTTTGCCTGCCATTATTGGCACAATCACCATCACTTGCCATCGGTGCTGAAAAGCCGCCTTTCAGCTTAGATGAGGTTCAAAAACGGCATTTTCTGTATTTCTGGGAGTTAGCGCACCCAACCAATTACCAGGTGCCAGACCGCTTTCCAAGCGACGGTTTTTCGAGTATTGCCGCTACTGGGTTTGGGCTTTCTGCCTATTTGGTGGGTGCCGAACGCGGCTGGATTACCCACGCTCAAGCAGCTGAACGCGTACTAAAAACCCTTGAATTCCTAAAAAATTTGCCGCAAGGCCCTGATGCCACCAGCGTTGCCGGCTATCGCGGCTGGTTCTATCATTTTTTACAAACGCAAACAGCCTTGCGCTACAAAACGGTAGAACTTTCAAGCATCGACACGGGCCTGCTCATGGCGGGTATTTTGTCCTGCATGACGTATTTTGATCAAAATAATCCAACCGAAGAGGCTATCCGTAAAACTTCCGATTTTTTGTTCCGTCGCGTCGAATTCGACTGGTTCCTGAATGCGCAAGACCGTCTGAGTATGGGCTGGTTCCCGGAGCGCGATGGATTCCTTGTCGCGGATTGGCGCGGCTACAACGAAGCCATGATTTTGAACATCATGGCCCTGGGTTCTCCTACCCACCCCATTCCTGCCAAAAACTGGGAAAAATGGTGCGAACCATACTTCCGCGCTGAATTTAAAGGCCAGGATCACGTAAACTTTGGGCCGCTTTTCGGCCATCAATACAGCCATTGTTGGATTGATTTCAGGGGCATCCAGGACCCCTACATGAAAAAAGCGGGCTTCGATTATTTTGAAAACTCCCGCCGCGCTACCTTGGCGCAAAGACAATATTGCATTGAAAATCCCTTGAACTTCACCGGTTACGGCCCCAATATCTGGGGGCTTACCGCCGGTGATGGCCCCGATGCAGAAATGCTCCATGAAGACAAAAAAATATTCTGTCCTGGATATGGCGCAAGAGGCGTAGCCATTGATTATCAGGAGGATGACGGCACCATTGCACCTACAGCCGCCATCGCCTCGCTTCCTTTTGCCCCGGAAGTTTGCCTGCCCACGCTGGAAGCCATGTGGAACCGCTGGCCCATTGGGAAGTACGGCTTTTTTGATGGTTACAATGAGACATTCATTCAAACGGAGCGCTCCCCCAATGCCCAGCCCGGCTTCCCATTTTGGGTAGATAAGGACTATCTCGGCATTGATCAGGGCCCAATTGTACTGATGATGGAAAACTACCGCTCCAATTTTTTGTGGGATTTGATGAAACGCAACCCCTACATCGTACAAGGACTAAAA
>Ga0105044_10003299_pt1 | contig 22132 bp, 19 predicted proteins | sample MAT01_FD_78092 | JGI IMG/M metagenome (GOLD analysis project Ga0105044, IMG submission 78092) | Freshwater microbial communities from Lake Fryxell liftoff mats and glacier meltwater in Antarctica - MAT-01 | ecosystem: Environmental > Aquatic > Freshwater > Ice > Liftoff microbial mat | place...
ATATTAGCAATATGAAGATATGAATCTCTGCTGGGAGGTGGTCCTATACAAACGGCTTCATCGGCAAAACGCACATGGAGACTTTCTTTATCGGCGGTAGAATATACTGCCACTGTTCTAATTCCCATCTCTTTGCAGGTGCGGATGATTCGCAAGGCAATTTCACCTCTGTTTGCAATAAGGATTTTCTTAAACATAAATTGAGTGATTAAAGGAAATATGACCTGAAATTACGAAGGGTCTACCAGAAACAGCGGCTGATCGTATTCTACGGGCGATGAATTATCCACCAATACTTTTACGATGCGGCCGGCGATGTCACTTTCGATTTCGTTGAATAGTTTCATAGCCTCGATAATACATATCACCTGACCTTGTTTTAACTCATCGCCAACGTTTGCGAAATTCGGTTTATCGGGACTAGATGATCTGTAAAAAGTTCCTATCATAGGCGACTTTACCGTGTGGTACTTGGAGGTATCCTCACCGGCCGGGGTCGTTGGTGCCATAGGGGTGGCAGGGGCAGGAAGTGCTACAGGAGCAGCAGCTAACGGTGCGGCATGTATGAAAGGAGGTGCAGCTACATATTCAACCTGTTTAACAGAATTTTTTATTGTAATCTTAAAATCTTTCTGTTCTAAGCTGACCTCACTAACTCCGGCTTTTGAGACGAACTTTATAAGTTCTTCAATTTCTTTTTTGTTCATCAGGGTGAAGTATTTTAAACCAAATATATAAAATAATTACATTTAACTGCCATAGGCCCATTTTATATAAACGGAGCCCCAGGTAAAACCACCTCCGAAGGCGGCAAGTATAAGGATATCACCTTTATGCAACTGATTTTCCCACTCCCAAAGACAAAGCGGAATAGTTCCATTGGTGGTATTGCCATATTTCTGGATGTTCAGCATTACCTTTTCACTTCCGAGCCCCATCCGACGGGCAGTTGCATCAATTATTCTCTTGTTAGCCTGATGGGGAACGAGCCACGCAATATCCTCAGCTTTAAGGTGATTGCGCTCCATAATTTCGGCTGATACATCGGCCATTTTGGTAACGGCAAACTTAAAAACAGCTTGTCCTTCCTGATAAACAAAATGCTGACGGGCATCCACAGTTTCGTGGGACGCCGGAAGAGCACTTCCTCCTGCTTTTTGATGTAAATGAACGCAACCGGCACCATCGCTGCGTAGAATAGAATCAATAATACCGTTTCCGGATGCATCGGGTTCCAGTAAAACTGCACCACCGCCATCACCAAAAATCACACAAGTAGTTCGATCGGTATAATCAATTATAGAGGACATTTTATCGACACCAATCACAACTACTTTGGTGTATTGACCGGATTCAATAAATTTTGAGCCGGTAACGAGCGCGTATAAAAAACCGGAACAAGCGGCATTCAGGTCGAATCCAAATGCATTTTTCATTCCAACCATATCACTTACAATATTTGCCGTAGCAGGAAATTGCAGATCTGGAGTAGTTGTTGCACAAATTACGAGTTCGATTTCTTCGGGGCCAATGCCACGTTTTTTCAAAAGACCTTCAACAGCTTTAGAGGCCATTTCGGAAGAACCTTTTCCTTCACCTTTTAAAATACGTCGTTCGTTGATTCCTGTTCTGGATGTGATCCACTCGTCGGTGGTATCCACAAATTTTTCCAGTTCTTTATTTGAAAGTACATATTCAGGAACATATCCGTTCACTGCAGTAATAGAGGCTCTGATTTTTCCCATAAGCAGGTTATTTAGGCATCTGCTCGCTGACTGGCAAGTCGCTCAGTGCCCTGGAAATTTTTTCGGTGAGGCCGGCTTCCACCACCCCACGCGTCAATAATATCATATTTTTTATTGCTTTGGCATTAGAAATACCATGAGCAATTATTACGGTGGAGTTAACACCTAAAACCGGTGTGCCCCCATAATTTTCAAAATCGAAGCGATCGAAATATTCATCATGAATATTTCTTTTTACAAGCAGCGTGTGCAAAGACTCTGCAAGTTTCAACATAACGTTTCCGGTGAATCCATCAGCAACCAAAACATCGGCTTTGTTGTTGAACATATCACGTCCTTCGAGATTTCCAACAAAATTAATGTGTGGTGTTGTTCGAAGCAACAAATTAGTTTCTTTAGTCAGAACATTCCCTTTTTCATCTTCTTCACCAATACTTATTAATCCCACTTTAGGATTGTTGGTATGATAAACGCTTTCAATAAAAATGGAGCCGAGCACTGCAAACTGCTGAAGCATTTCAGGTTTACAATCGGCATTAATTCCAACGTCGAGAATAATACCAATACTACCATCTTCTTTAGGAATAATAGAAGAGATGGCGGGACGAATAATTCCCTGAATCGGCTTCACCGAAAACATAGAACCTACCATCATGGCACCGGTATTTCCGGCGCTGGCAAAAGCATCAATTTTTTTTTCTTTCAGCAAATTAAATCCAACAGAAATGCTGGAATTAGGTTTTTGAGAAAATGCTTTTGTAGGATTGTCGGCCATTTCAATGACCTCGGTAGTATTCACGAAAACAAAATCCGAAACATTTGCTCCATTGCGAATCAAAATATCACGGATTTCGGATTCATTGCCTATAAGAACAAGCGTATATTCAGAACTTAGCTCTTTCCTTGCCTGGATAGCCCCTAAGGTAGTTTCCAAGGGAGCGAAATCCCCGCCCATCATATCAATGCCAATTCTCATTAACGGCTGATTATAAGTTTAATTTAAATGAACGTGTAACAACAAGTGCCTTATGCAACAGGTTGTTCCATCACCACTTTACCTTTATAGTACATTTTGCCCTCATGCCAGTAGGCACGGTGGAACAAATGTGCTTCACCGGTAGTGGAGCAAATAGCTACAGTAGGAGCAGTTGCTTTGTAGTGGGTTCTCCTTTTTGCACTCCTCGATTTGGAGTGTTTGTGTTTAGGATTTGGCATTTTAGTACTCTTTTATAATGGTTAATATAATAATTCAATTTTTTCTCTTACTCAGATTCTTCAAAACCTCCCAACGGGGATCAACATCTTTGTTGGTTTTTTCTTCCTCCACTATTCCTGAAAGCTTTTTCAAAAACTCCGGATTGCAAGTTGGATTTCCATCCTCATCATCGGGGTGTACTACCCGAATTGGTATTGACAAACTCAGATAATCATAAATATGCTGTGCAACATTGATATGATGATCACTGTGACTGATCACAATAATATCATCTGTTTCGCCAACACCCGGTTCTCCAAAACGGACTAAGAGAATTTGTGTTTTGTCGACAGGAATTTTAAATTCTTCCAGACAGCGGTCACATGTTTGTTCGATTTCACCTTTAAAATGAAACGATAATGTTAGCACGGTTTCAGCTTTAAGGAAATCAAGCACCACGTGCACTTGAGCTTTTTTTATGACTGAATTTTCAAATGTTTTAAAGAACGCGTCATCAACTTCGTATTCAAACCGATGATCTCCCTTTGCCATTCCAGCAAATGGAATCGAATATTTTGCATGCCGATCCATCGTTCCGGTATATTATTTTGTGCTCAGAGAAAGTGGGCAAAGGTAGGTAAAAGTGTGGAAATGGAGAAATTCTTAATTGATTAACACTATATATTATTAATATCTGTATAAATATCAATAATATACAAAATCAGAGAGAACTGGAAATCTTACAACTATCTAATAATCAACTTCTGCCGTGAAATTCCAGTTAATGACTCTACTTCAATAATATAAAGTCCCGATGGAATTAATTGTGTATCAATAAAATAACGATTTTCTCCCGCAAAGGTGCTTCCACGGAAAACAGAGGCGATTTGTTTACCTAGCATATCATTTAAATTAATAGAAATGAATGTTTTATCCACAGTATTGACCGGAATACAAGTAATTCCTTTGGATGGATTGGGAAACACAGGCAAAAGTTCGGGTAAAACAGAATTCTGGCTCAAACCGGTGGTTCCCAGAACAGTAAATTTCCAATAACCTGCCGGAGCAGGCAACGGCCTAACCTGCTGCTTTCCTGAAACCGATTGCCCATCGACATAATAATAGATGGTGGTTCCAACAGGTTGTGCGGGAATATCAGCCAGCCAATAAGCGGGGTTGAATCCCTGCGACATTGCAACCGATTGATAAGGCTGAAGAGTATCAGTTCTGAAATACATAGTAGCAGTAGAAATTCCGGAACGGTGCTTCATTAATGCTGAAACCGAGTAGGGATTCACATCATCATAGGTGTCGGGAAGTGGCTGATGGCTAATGAGCAATGGATCATCGGTTCCTATTTCTTTCGTGATACAATGCAGGGCACCCAGTGCAACAATACTGGCAGTGGAATTTATACCCACAACATTATATCCGGGCAAGGCATCACGGTAAATTCTCAATGCAGTTGTATCCTGAGGGATATTGTAAGTAGGAACAATGATGGTTTTATTTATAAAAGAAGAGTTAGTATAGGTAAAATAATCTCCTCCGTTATTAGGATACTGACCGTTATCGGGAGGCATTGGAATTCTAACAATTTTGTACGGGGTGCCGAATACCGAATTAAAATTATTCAATACATATAAAAGGTTAGCTTCTATTTGCGGGCCATCGGCAACACCGGCAGGATACTGTCCCATGAGAATGGTTTCCTCATCCAATAATTTCATATGCATATCGATATGATGAATTACATCAAAGGGGAGTTTATCCATTTTAATGTACCTGTTAATTCCCATAAAACGGTTCATGATGGAATCAATTTCAGCTTCTGTTTTATTTGGATTTTCATCAGTAATAAGTTTAGAAGAAAACCCTGTTCCGAAACCATCGGTCATAAAATTACCACCTGTATGAATAAGATCCCAGGGGAAAGTTGTGGTTTCATAAAATGGAGTGTTGATTTGTGCTGCAATAAGGCCGGGAATTGCATCATCTAACGGCCTGGGCCTGTTGTAAATCCAATCGATAGTGAGCAACGAATCCACATCGTTGGTATACGCACTCCAGGGGCCATAATCACGGCTCCAAACGCTATTATAAGGAACCTGCATAAAAGTGACATTTACAGTGTCAATATTGTTGGAGGCCAGATAATTGATAACAGTATTGGCATTATTGCAAATTATATACACTCTGGTTTCAAGTTTTGCATACCTCACAATTTCTTTAAGCATGCTTTGGTAAGAGGTCCAGGTAACAGTAAATCCTTGTAATTCTTCCCATTCACCAATGGTACGCACGGGCGAAGTTGGTGGAGAAATGATGGCTGTTGATGAAGCACTTCGTGACAGAAGATAGGCCGGCATGGCTGATCTTTCGGAGGGGGTCATTATATGAGGAAGCGATTGGCCTACCGAAAGGAAAGAAATTACAGAAAATATCAGGGTCATTACTTTTTTCATAGTTGTATCTTTTTAAGAGGTGCTAAGGTAGTGAAAATAGTGGTGGCGAGTTCTGGCGAGTGGGCGAGTGGTGGCGAGTGGGCGAGTGGTGGGTGGTGGGTGGTTGACAGGATTGGGCAAATTACAGATTTGATATTATGAGCGGACCTTTGCTTATTTTTGACACCGCCATGAATTCTGCAAAAGACAAAATACCGCAAATAATCATCAACGGACGATTTCTGACACAACAAGTGTCGGGGGTTCAGGCGTTTGCAAGGTCCATTTGCCGGGAGTTGGGAGAGGTAATTCCATTAAAATTAGTGATTTCTGAAGACGACAGGATGATTGATGAAGAGTTTTCAGATTCCATAGTACGGTATGGAAAATTGAAAGGACATTTGTGGGAGCAGTTTGAATTGTCGTCGTTCATCAAAAAACACCCGCAGGCTACCTTTTTGAATTTATGCAATACTGCTCCGGTAAATATTCGGAACCAGATAGTCACCATTCATGATCTAGCATTTCTTCATCATCCCGAGTGGTTTAGATGGTTGTTCAGCAACTATTATAAATTCCTTATTCCGAAAATTTGCAGGAATAGCAAAGCCATCCTCACTGTTTCAGAAACCATAAAATCCGAATTGATCGAATTCCTTGGAATAGCAGAGCAAAAAATTTCTGTGATAACGAATAAGGTAAGTGGTCCGTTTCTGGATGCAGTATCAGTTGCGCCTGCGAAATTTCCCTTTGAAAAAGATGAATATTTTTTGATGGTTGGAACCAACGATCCACGTAAAAACTTTGCTATGGTTAAGTCGCTTTTCAATGATGGTTTTCAGGGGAAAAAACTGGTCATTGCCGGCGGAAATCACAAAAATTTCAGGGCCATTACAGTTGATGAACATATTTCCTCTTGTATCATACGAACAGGTTATGTTAATGATTCTGAATTGAAATGGCTCTATCAAAATGCCTGTGGCTTAATCAATCCCTCTCTTTATGAAGGATTTGGAATTCCCAATATTGAAGCCTTTTCTCAGGGCTGCGGGGTGATTTGTTCGGAACTTCGGGTTTTTAAAGAGGTATGCAGAGATGCCGCCTTTTATTTTAATCCTCGTTCAAATGAGTCACTTAAAATTACTCTTGAAAACTATATTGAAAACTATGGCCGGGATGGTCAGGGAATTTCGAAGGGAAAAGTTATCTTTGAAGAGTTGCAAACCAAAAACAGGTCCTCCATTATCTTAAAGACATTAACAAAATGAAAGTCGCCCTGGTTCAGGACTGGTTTGTAGTTAATGGAGGTGCCGAAAAAGTGGTGCGTGAAATTGTACATTTATTTCCCAATATACAAATTTTTTCATTGGTAGATTTTTTAAATGATGAGGACCGTAAATTTATTCTTAATGGCAAAACCGCAACAACTTCTTTCATTCAGAAGTTACCTTTTGCATCCAATCATTACAGAAATTACCTTCCATTTTTCCCACGTGCTATTGAAAGTTTAGATTTCACCGGATTTGATCTCATCATTTCATCATCTTATGCGGTTGCAAAAGGTATTAGCAAATCACCGGGACAAGTTCATATTTGTTATTGCCATTCTCCTGTGAGATATGCCTGGGATCTAAAGAATGAATACCTCTCCAAACTTTCGTGGATAAAAAGACAGATCTCCAAACCTGTGCTACAGTATATCCGTAACTGGGATCTGGGCACCACGAGCAGGGTAGATCTTTTTATTGCTAACTCCATGAATGTTGCAGAGCGAATAAAGAGAATTTACAACAGAGAATCTGTAGTGGTTTACCCACCGGTTGACGTTGCAAATTTCAAGCCTGATGAAAATAAAGAAGATTATTATTTTACATCGATGCGTGTTGTTCCTTATAAAAAATTAGATTTGATTGTTGAAACATTTAATGGTTTACCGGATAAGAGATTAATTGTTTCGGGTGACGGGCCTGAATTGGATAAAATAAGAGCTACATCCAAAAGCAATATTGAATTCACGGGATTTGTGAGTCGTGATAAACTGATTACGTACATGCAAAAAGCGAAAGCATTTGTACTGGCTGCAGAAGAAGATTTTGGAATAACGAGTATAGAAGCACAAAGCTGCTGCACTCCTGTTATTGCATATCGCAAAGGTGGATATCTTGAAACAGTAATTGAAAACAAAACCGGCATTTTCTTTGATCAGCAAACCGTTGGAAGTTTAACAGAAGCCATTAACCGATTTGAAAAATCGGGATTGATATTTAAAAAAGAGGATTTTTTAAATCATGTTGCCCGGTTTTCGATCGAAAATTTCAGGAAGAATATTAATAACTGCATTCATGAATATTTTGAAAGAAAGAGTAAGTAATCTTATTTTCGGGATACTTTGTTTGGTTGCCTGCTTTCCACTATTCAGCATGAAAATGACTGTGATTTTCATTATTGTTTTCACTTGCTCATCCTTCCTGGCCGGATTTATTTGGAATCGAGGCAGCATCGCTAAAAAACGCACCGCTGAATTGGCCTTGTTGCTATTTCCATTTTCTTTAATTGCATTGAGAACATTCTTTACCGATCGATCACCGGAAGCTATTTTCTATTTGGAGGTATCAATGAGTTTGCTTGCCTTCCCGGTTGCATTTTTTATGACACCCACACCAATCACAACCAGAAAAAAGGGAATACTGAATATTTTATTTGTGCTTTCAACATTTTCGATTGTGATTTTTGGAATGGCAAAAGTGATTTTAAAAATATTGGCAAATATTGGGCCCGATAAATTCTGGAAATCAAGTTCACAAATGTTCAACGATCCATCATTTGCTTTTTTAGTGAGAACAACATTTGAAAACGAAGTTTCCATTCATCCGACTTACGCTTCAATTTTTTTGGGAATTTCGGTTTTAATATTATTGGATAAAGTGTTGAGAAAATTTAAAATTCTCTCTCAAGCAGAAAAACTACTTTATTATTTTTCCATTTTCCTTGCATTGGTTCTGTTAGGAATTCTTGCTTCGCGAACGCCTTTTCTGGCAACGATGATTTCGGGCTTGGCATTATTTTTCATGCATTTGAAAAAGAAAATCAATGCGCTTTATGCGATTACCGGAATCGTAACCATTACAGTATTATTAATTTTAGTAGTCCCTTCGATGTCGTCACGTTTCAAAGAGATTTCATTTTCAAATACTGAATTACCTACCGCTAAACATGAAAATTCGTTTAATCTGCGCACGGGGATTTACAAGTGCAGCATGGAAATTATTTCCGATAACTGGTTGTGGGGGATTGGACCAGGAAATGTACAGACCGTACTTAATGAATGTTACGGCAAATTATCAAAAGAATCGTACGAAAACAAAAACTATAATACCCATAATCAATTCCTTGACTACTGGGCAGGGTTGGGCATATTAGGCCCTATATCCCTGTTGATGATTTTGGCATTTGCATCTTATAAAAACTTTCAAATTAATCGGTATCTGGTTTCATCTTTGGTGATTTTGTTTCTTTTTGCATTATTAACCGAAAACCTGTTGACCCGTCAAAATGGGATTGTTCCCTTTGCCTATTTTATCGGTTTATATTTCTTCACGACCCCAGCTGAAACAAAGTATATTTAACTGAATTACAAATATTTAGATATAAAAAGATAAGCTATTGAAATTTTAAAGGTAAATTTTATACCTAAGGCATAAGCCTTCTAACATATTGATATTCAAAAGGTATAGCTTAAAACAGGTGATAAGAGGTAGTTTTTTTGTAATTTTGCGGTCAAACCGTTCAGGACTGAAATAGTTCTGCTTAATTAAAATTCCATTGACCCGATATTCACAATATATAAAGAGGATCAACATTGTAAGCGACCTGTTGATACTCAACAGTGTGTACATTGCGGTATTTTACATCAAATTTGGTGCTTTTCATCCACCCTTTACCTTCATGCTTTTTTATGTCAATTTCGCCTGGTTCTTTGCCACATCAATGGTAAAGCCATATGACATTTCCAGAACCTCCTCTTTCTACAGAGTGCTTCGATCGTCGTTATTTGTTCTGGCAGTACATGTGTTACTGGTTTGCGCCTACTATGTATTTGAGCAGGCGCATCGGTATTCCAGAGAGCTTTTATTATTGATGTACACGAATCTTTTCATCTTCATCTTTATCTATAAATTACTTTTTCATTATGCAATAAAATTTGCACGAAAAAGAGGAATGAATTACCGAAATGTGGTGATAGTTTCTCAAAACGATAATCCCATTCAATTGCAAAATTTCCTCTCCGCTCACCCTGAATATGGATACCGAGTTAAAAGAGTGATGGATACCAACCATCCTGACACTGAAAATTTCATGAATGAAATTAAATCATATTGTCGTGAAAATGGTATACATGAAATTTTTTATTCCATGTCAGCAGTAAATTACGAATCTCTAGCCGAGCTCATGAATTTTGCAGAAGAGAATTTAATTCGAATGCGCTTGATAGCCGATTTCAAATGGGTTACTTTCAGAGATCTCGAAATGGAACGCATTGGTGATGTTCCGGTCATGAAAGTTCACACGACTCCATTGGATGACTGGGATAAACAACTAATCAAAAGAATTTTCGATATTGTTTTTTCTTCTGTCATCATTATAACATTATTGAGTTGGTTGCTACCCATTTTAGCTCTCCTCATAAAACTGGATTCAAGGGGCCCTGCCTTTTTTAGACAACGCAGAACAGGCCGCGATAACAAGTGGTTTTGGTGTTTCAAGTTAAGGACTATGCATGTGAACGATCAGAGTGATGAATTGCAGGCTACTGAAAATGATGAGAGAATAACTCCCCTTGGAAAATTTCTGAGGAATTCAAGTCTGGATGAGATGCCTCAGTTTTTTAATGTACTTATCGGCGACATGTCTGTTGTTGGTCCCCGGCCACACATGCTTAAGCACACCCAGGATTTTTCGGTGGAGGTAGATAAATTTATGACCCGACATAAAATTAAGCCCGGCATCACCGGATTGGCTCAGTCGATGGGTTATCGGGGTGAGACCAATGAATTTGAAAAGAAGAAAAACCGTGTAAAGCTTGACCTTTTTTACATGAATAACTGGACCTTCTATTTTGATATAAAGATCATTGTAAATACTGTAGTAAGTATTCTAAAACCTAATTAATTTTCCTTAATATTTAAAAAATTCAGCAATTGGCCACTTTAAAATCCACAGTGGTAGTATGTTGCCGATATCCCAGTAAGGGCTGAAAATTAACTTATTATTCCTTTTTCAGTGTTTTAATTCGACTCAAAATTGCTACTTTTGCAGGCGCTGAACCGGCTTCATGACACAATTTGCAAATCCATCAAAATTTTTAGGGTTAATCGTCACTTTAGGGATGAAGACCATTAAACTTAGGTACAAAAATTCAATTTTTGGTTTTTTATGGAGCATGATGAATCCGATGATATATCTGATGATTTTCACTTTTGTTTTCGGGCAGGTATTTTCAGAAATTGATCGTTACCCCCTTTATGCATTAACCGGATTGGTATTTTGGATTTATTTTTCCACCACTACCATTCAGGTCATTGAATCCATCATCAACAGTTCCGGTGTATTGAAATCAATTAATGTTCCTACGATAGCATTTCCACTAGCCGCTCAATTAGCATCTCTGATTAGTTTATTACTTTCTTTAATTCCATTTTTTATATTAATGTTAATGTTTGGATTAAAATTAGGATGGGAGAGTTTATTTTTCTTTCCGGTAGTAATTTTGTTTTCGTGTTTCACATTTGGAGTTTCAATTATATTAACTTCTTTCAACGTATATTTCAGGGATGTTCAAATGGCATGGTCATCATTTATGCCTGCAATATTTTATTCCACCCCCATTGCATATACTTCAAGTCTGATTCCCGAAAAATTTCTATGGGTAATTAAATTAAACCCGTTATATCATTATATCGGTGCATTAAGAGAAATACTATATTACAATCAAATTCCTTCATTGGGAACTTTTTTGTTAATCGGCGGAATTGGCATAGTTACATTGCTAGTCGGAATTCTTATTTTCACCAGACTCGAAAGAGGTTTCGTTTCACAATATTAAATCTGCGAAATGACACATAATAAAGAAATAGCAATAGAAGCAAGAGGGTTGTCGGTAAGTTTTTTAATTCAACGCCATGGCATAAATAATATTAAGGATTTTATAATTACCATGGGTGTAAAGAGCCCTTTTGAAAAAAAATTGGTATTAAAAAATCTTGATCTTACAATATACAAAGGTGAGTGTGTTGGGGTGATGGGAAGGAATGGTTGCGGAAAAAGTACATTGCTGAGAACTATTGCCGGAGTTATGAAACCTGATTCGGGCACTTTGAAAGTTTATGGGAATGTTGCTCCGTTAATGGCTTTAGGTGTTGGGTTGGAACCTGAATTATCGGGCATGGAAAACATCAAATTGGTGAGCACATTAATGGGGTTATCAAAAAAGGAATTAAAAAACTCATTAGAATCAATAATCGACTTTTCGGAACTTACAACTGATGAAATAGATATGCAAACCAAGAGATATTCATCCGGTATGATGGCCCGGCTGGCGTTTTCAATAGCAGTAGCCACCGAACACGAAATATTAATTATTGATGAGGCACTTGCTGTTGGGGATTTAGGATTCAGAAAAAAGTGCGCTAAACGAATCAACGAAATTAAAAATTCAGGAAGTACCATCATCTATGTTTCACATCACCTGGAAGAGATTAAAAATATATGCACAAGGGCGATTTTCATGGAAGATGGTAAAATAACATTAGAGGGAGACGTTCTTTCTGTTTGCAACTATTACGAGCAGCACCTGAAACCGAAGGTTGCCCCGCCTATTGTAACGACACATTAAAATTTAGTATTTGGTCTTTAACTTCAACTTCAAAAAAGAAGATCACCGGCATGAATTTATCCACTTCCAAAACAGAGCCACCTATTTCCGTAATTGTTACGTGTTACAATGATGGTTTGTTTTTGAAAGAATGTATTGGAAGTGTGACTGAATCAACCTATAAAAATATTGAAATTATAATTGTAGATGACTATTCCACCGATCCAATAACAATTTCACTCCTTCATGATCTGGAAACATCAGGTATGAAGGTTTTGAAAAAGAAATGCAATAAGGGTGTTGGAGATTCGAGGAATATGGGCATTCAAATTGCCTCTGCAGCATATATTCTCACCATAGATGCAGACGATTTGGTTCAGCCTGCCTATATTGGAAAAGCTATTCAGCAACTGGAGAACGGATATGAGGTAGTATATAGCAATGTAAGAAATTTTGGTGAAATAAATTCCGTTAGAATTGCCCCGGAATTTTCGATCCCATTGTTGTTAACAGGAAATTTTATTGCAAGCTGCAGTGCATTCACCAAAGAAATCTGGAGTAAAACCGGTGGATTTGATGTGGAAATGGAGTGTTATGAGGATTGGGAGTTTTGGATAAACATCGCATCAAAAGGAGGTAAATTTTTTCATTTAAACGAAGCACTTTTTGATTACAGAAGAAAATCTATTTCAAGAAATTCAAAGTGTGAGAATCCTACGAAACGCGCAAAGATTGTGGAATATGTGAGTTCAAAACACAGTGCAATTTACAGTAAATACATGTCGGAAATAATTTCAAATCTTCATAGCACTATCTCCTCCATGCATCTGGATATTATGCGACTTGAAGAGGTGGCTACTACTGAAAATAAAATGGATTTAATTGAAAAATTAAAATTTGCTGAAGATCAGTTATCAGCAAAAATAGAATATTATGAAAATAGTTTTTTCTGGAAACTCAAAAAAATTACAGATAAATTACGAGGTCGTTAGAGTGAAAACTAAATTCACTACTAAAAATATGAGCTTACACATCTGATTTCAAAATATATTTAGGACTCTTAATAACTAGTAAAACATCAAATTCTGCCATCATCCTTGTTAAAGACCAAGGTATTTATATCATAAAAAAGGTGAAAACGGGAATTCTAACTACTATTAATACAAATATCGGTGACGATTTTATCCGGATTGGAATTGAAAACGTTATCAATTCTCTTCGTCGTGGCAAAGTCACAAAATTCACGTATGTGAATAAACATCACCCTGAATCGATATTAACGCCAAAGAACATTTTTCAAACCATATTAAACCTGCCATCTTTTAAAGGAAAACAGAGATTTATAAATTTGTTTTATAGCAATTTTAATCATTCATTCAATATTTTCAAAAAGCAAGATCTGATAATACAAAGTGGGGCTCCTGTTTTATGGCCTAACTGTTTTAACAGTGAATGGAATATTCCTTTCTGGTATGAAACCGCAGGTAAGCTTCATAACCAAATTCCGGTCTTAAACCTGGCTGCCGGATCGTGCTATCCGTGGGAAAATCAAAAAGGATTTCTGGATGAAAGAGAATTAATTTTTGCCAAAGAAATTGGCAGCTTTTGTAGTTTGACCACTACCCGTGATAAACTGGCTCATAAATTATTTAATGAAGCTGATACTGCTAATCATCTGATTCCATGTAGTGCTTTTCTGGTGAATTCTGAATTTAAAAATAATGAAACGGGAAAATATATTTTAATAAATTATATGCACGCAGGTGGTCATTTCGACTGGAATCAGCACATTGATTCAAGATTGTGGGAAAACACCATGAAAGAAGTAATTTTAACACTCAGGCAGCAACATGAAGTTCGTTTTATTTGTCATAATCAAAAGGAATATGATCTGGCGGCAGCGTTAAATCCTGAAATCAAAATACATTTCCCTAAAAATATAGAAGAATATATGGAATGTATCAAAAATGCCAAAGCCGGAATCAATAACCGCATGCATGCATCGGTTGCAATGGCAAGTTTTGGAATTCCATCCATTTCGGTGTGTACCGATACCCGGTTGCTTATGCTGGATCTGTTGGGACTGCCTACATTCTATGTCAAAAACGTTAACGCCGAAGAACTGATTTCCACAATTAATAATTGCCTAGAAAATTCAGTTTCAGAAAAAAGCAGGTTATTTGAATTAAAACGAAACACATTTGAAAAGTATCGGGAACTACTTCAACCAATTTGTAAGTAGAATTGCATTTCGATTCAGGAAAGAAACGCATGCAATTCTTCGAAGTTTTTCTTTGCCTTCAAGAGGCAAAAAATTACTTGTAGTCAAGTTAGATGCTATTGGTGATTATATACTCTTTCGAAATGCGTTAACTGAATTAAAAAAGAGCAAGCGCTTTGGAGAGCATAAAATCACCTTGCTGGGGAACAGCTTATGGAAAGAACTTGCAGAAAATCTCGATAACGAAGTAATAGATGAGTTTATTTGGATCGACCCGAAAATACTGTTGAATCAATCGGAGTTCACTTCTGCTCAACTAAAACTACTGACCAAACTTAAACTCAGGAGATTCACTGTTATTTTACATCCTGTTCATTCCAGAATGCTGGATATTGACCATTTTCTTTCTAGTATTAAGGCTTTCTCACTTATTGGCAGCAGTGGCGATGAAACCAACTATAAATTGGGTGAGAAGTCAAAAGGAGATCAACTTTATACCGAACTCATTGAAGTACCCGATCATTCAACTTTTGAATTCTACAGAAATGCCCATTTCATTTCAAAACTAACCGGAATAACACCAGATTCTTTCAGGCTGAAAATTGATCTGAACACCACCCTAAAAAGCAACATTTCTATCATAATTTCTCCCGGTGCCGGGCATTTGAGCCGCCGTTGGCCCATTGAAAAATTTGTGGATGTGATCCTTCAATTGAATTCTGCTTATCGATCAGCTTTTTTTTATATTTGCGGATCAGGTGCCGATAAAGAACTGGGTGATCGAATTTTAACACTTACAATGAAAGAAAACATTCAAAATATGTGCGGTAAACTTTCGTTGATGCAATATGCAGACCTGGTAAATCAGGCAAGTTTGGTAATTTCCAATGAAAGCAGCTCCATCCATCTCGCTGCGGCATTAAATACTTCGGCAATTTGTGTTTCAAATGGAAATATGTTTGGCAGATTTAATCCTTATCCCTTTGAGCTTCGAAATAATGTTCAAACCATTTATTCAAGCGAATCCTTTTTAGACCCCGAACAATTCAATTCAAATGTAGAGAGAACACGTATCCGATCAACAGACGACATATCAAAGATCCCGGCGAAAAAAGTTATTGAAGCCGCCATTACATTTCTTCAACAAAAAACAAAGAGCAATTTAAATTAGTTAATATAAACATACCTCTGCATACCAATGAGCTTGCCGTTACTTTCTTTAATAACCATCAACTACAACAATGCTGTTGGTTTGGAAAGAACGCTTAAAAGTGTGTGTGATCAAAATATCAGCAACCTTGAATATATAGTAATTGATGGGGGCTCCAATGATGGCAGTAAAGAAATAATTGAAAGGTATAAATCAAGAGTGAATATCAGGATTTCAGAACCTGATACAGGCATTTATAATGCAATGAATAAAGGAATTGCTAAGGCATCGGGTTCGTACATATTATTCATTAACAGTGGAGATGAATTAAATGGTGTTGATTCACTGCAAAATGCAATGCCCCATCTTGACGGAACCGATTTGATTTTTAGTAACCTTATGTTGATTTCGAAAGAGATGGAAACCGTGAAATTATATCCTGATAAACTTACATTTCAATATTTCCTAAACGATTCGCTACCTCACCCGGCAACATTTATTAAAAAGAAATTGCTTGACGATGTCGGAGGGTTTGATGAACATTTGAAAGTATGCTCTGATTGGAAATTCTTTATGATTGCTTTGTTTAAATCGGATGCAAGTTATAAACACCTATCTCAAACCCTTTCAAGGTTTTATCTTGACGGATTAAGTTCATCGGCAAAGGGGAGGGAAATTATTGTATATGAGAAGAAGCAGATCTTAAACACCCATTTTGCCGGTTTTTTAGATTTGATAGATGAATGGAAGGAGAGCAGAAATTTGAAAATAATAGTTGAAAGCTCGAGATTAATCAAATATGCTAAAAAATTGGGATTTCTCAAACCTTTACGATAACCATCATGATTGAGTCGTGTTCATGACAATAATGAGGGAATAATTACAAAATAAACACCATGATAATACATGTTCATATTAAATCACAATTTATTGCGTTCTTATCATCAATAAGAATATTTTTAAAATAATTTTTCAATCAACAAAAAATAAGATGCTAAAGGAACTCAAGGAAAAATATGATCATGTTATAAAATCATCCAGCCATATGTGGGCAAACGACAGCTGGAGTTTTTATCGGTTCACGATTTTTATCACTTCTTATGAAGGTCCAAATACGATATGGACTTTTATCGGTAAAGTGATTCGATATATTTTCAGAAAAATATTTCGAATCAAGCATGTAAGAACTGAAGGCTACGATTTATGGATGAAAGAATATTTTGTTGATGAGCCTAAACTCATATTATATAAAAAGGAGATTAGTGAGCTTCAATACAAGCCCAAAATAAGCATTTTGCTTCCGGTATATAACACCGATATAGATTTTCTTAATTCAGCGATTTTATCCGTTCTTAAGCAAGTGTATCAAAACTGGGAACTTTGCATTTCTGACGACCATTCGAGCGATGAAATGGTTAAAAATGTGATCAAAAACTATGTCAATTCAGATTCCAGAATTAAGGTTGTTTACAGAACAGAGAATGGACATATATCAGCGAGTTCTAATTCGGCATTGGATATGGCAACGGGTGAATTTGTTGCACTGCTTGATCATGATGACCGATTGTCGGTTGACGCGTTGTTTCAGGTTGCAAAAGCACTTAACAACAACAAACATCTGGACCTGATTTATTCGGATGAGGATAAAATTGATGAGACAGAGAAACATATTGATCCTCATTTTAAACCCGACTGGTGTCCCGATAATTTTTTATCCCGAAATTATCTGGGACATCTTGTGATAATCCGAAAATCGCTAATGGATTTGATTGGTGGATTTAGGATAGGATTCGAAGGTAGTCAGGACTATGATTTACTTTTGAGAATAACCGAACATACAACTGCTATTCATCATATTCCATTAGTGTTGTATCACTGGAGGATGCATGCTGCCTCGACATCCGTAAATGAAACCGCAAAGCCTTATGCATTTCATGCCGGTGTAAGAGCGCTTGAGGAGGCCCTTATTAGAAGAAATCTCGAAGGAACCGTCAATTTGATTGATAACCTTCCGGGATTTTATTCCATCCGGTATAAACTATTTCATCCCGGAAAGGTGAGTATTATTATTCCCACCAAAAACAAACAGGATTTATGTGAAGTGTTGTTTAATTCCATTTTCAACATCACTTTGTATCCCGATTATGAAGTTATTCTAATTGATAACAACAGTGATGAAGAGGCATTTTTTGAATTTGTAAAGAGCTGGGAGCAAAAGGAGCCACTCAAATTCAGGTGCATCCGTGATACTGGAGGATTTAATTTTTCAAGACTTATGAATCTGGGTGCAGCTTCAGCTACAGGAAAATATTTGGTATTGCTCAACAACGACACGGAAGTAACACATGCCGATTGGCTCACAGCGATGGCTGAACAGTGTCAGTTTAAAAAAACCGGAGCCGTAGGTGCCAAATTACTTTATCCTAACAACACCGTCCAACATGCAGGTGTAATTATAGGATTAGGTGGAATTGCAGGTCATACTTTTGTAGGAATGGACAAAGATGCGCCGGGGTATTTCTATTTCTTGAAATGCATCAATAACTATTCGGCCGTCACTGCTGCCTGTTTAATGGTTAGGAAAGAATGCTTTGATGAAGTGGGAGGATTTGAGGAGAAACTTGCTGTTGAATTTAATGATGTGCATTTTTGTTTAAAGCTTAAAGACAAGGGATACAACAATATTTATCTTCCCCATGTAGTGCTGTATCATTATGAATCTATATCACGGGGACATCCACTTAAAACCCCAAAGTCGTATCAACAGCATTTAACAGATGTTGCATTCTTCAAAAACATTTGGCAGAAATACATAGATTACGATCCTTGTTCCAGCCTACACCTTTCGGTGATTTTTGCAGATTTTGTGCCTGGAAAAAAAAGTTCTGAAAAACTTGAACTATTAAATCATGAACATTCTGATAAAATATAATTATTGTTGCAATGCTGGAAACTACAAAAGAAAATATAAAAATCATAAAGAAAAAGATAAAGCGAAAGCTCCGAAATGAGAACCTTAGTTTTCATAGAGTTTGGCTGCTTTTTAGTACAAAAAGGGGTCGCAAGAGAGTGATTAATTTTATTTACAAATTATTTGGGTTTTTCTTGTCTAAAACATTTCATATTAAAATTAATACTCATAGAGATTATAAAAAATGGCTGCAAATCAATATGCCGGGACCACTTCAATTGAATACATTCAAAGAAGAAATTGAGCAATTTACTTACCAACCAAAAATCAGTATTATTTTTCCGGTTTACAATACTCCGGCACATTACCTCAAAGCAGCTATTGAATCGGTACAAAACCAAATTTACGGAAACTGGGAGCTTTGCATTTCGGATGATAATTCTCCAAATAGTGATATAAAGCCATTACTGAACTCCTATGCTGAGTTGGATGCTCGTATCCGACTTGTTTTCAGGAAAGAAAATGGCCACATTTCATTAAACTCCAACTCGGCCCTGGAGCTAGCAACTGGTGAATATGTTTCACTGCTGGATCATGATGATTTGCTGGCACCGGATGCGTTGTTTCAAAATGTAAAACTGCTGAATACAGATCGTACCATTGATTTCATTTATTCAGATGAAGACAAAATAGATGAAAAGTATCTTTTCCAAGAACCTCATTTTAAGCCAGACTGGTGTCCTGAGAATTTTCTGTCAAGAAATTATATTTGTCATTTCGTTGTCATCCGAAAAATACTTATAGACAAGGTTGGCGGTTTCCGTAAAGGTTGTGAGGGTAGTCAGGATTATGATTTATTCCTAAGAGTGACAGAATTAACCTCACGTATAAAACATATTCCAAAAATATTATATCACTGGAGGATTCATCCCGGCTCAACTGCTAACTTGGAAGATGCAAAGCCGTATGCTTATGTTTCCGGGAAAAAGGCGCTAGAAGATGCCTTGCAGCGGCGTGGGATGGAAGCTACAGTTGAATCAGAAAATGAAATGGCAGGATATTATACTGTGCGCTACAAGTTGAAACACCCCGGCAAAGTAAGTATTCTCATTCCTTCAAAAAACAGGCAAGACCTATGCCAGGTAGCTTTATCTTCCATTTATGAGCTGACTGAGTATGCCGACTATGAAATCATACTCATCAACAATAATAGTGATGAGCCGGGATTTTTTGAAATGGTAAAAGAATGGAAAATAAAACTGGGTGATCGAATTCAATGTATTGATGACGACGGTGATTTTAATTTTTCAAGGTTAATCAATAAAGGTGCCGCGGCGGCTACAGGCGAATACTTGCTTTTGCTAAATAACGACATTAAAGTTATTCAACCGGACTGGATAACAAATATGGCTGCATACGCCCAGCATAATTTTATCGGAGCGGTCGGAGTTAGGCTATTGTTTCCTGATAATACCATTCAACATGCAGGTGTGGTAATTGGATTAGGAGGTATCGCAGAACATGTTTTTGCCACCGCAGACAAAGATGAAAATGGCTACTTCAATTACCTTAAATGCATCAACAACTATTCTGCAGTTACCGCAGCATGTATGATGTTACATAAAAATGTTTTTGATGAAGTGGGAGGTTTTGATGAAGCTCTGCCTGTAGAATATAATGACATTGATTTTTGCTTAAAGCTGATTGAAAAAGGCTACAGAAATGTGTACTTACCTTATGTTTCGCTGTATCATTTTGAATCCATTTCAAGGGGACATCCGCATAAAACGAAAGAATCTTACAAGCAACACCTGCATGATATAGAGTTGTTTAAATCAAGATGGCAACGTTATATTGATTACGATCCCTGTTACAATCCGCACTTATCAAAAATTTATAATGATTTCAGGTTACGGGTAAACGATTGAAGTTATTTTTTTTATGGTAGTGGGAATCTGCAATAAAATCACAATACTTCAAAGTGTATTTATGATGCCAAAAAATCTTCAAAAATCAGCTATTGCTATTTGTTCCGGTTGCGCATGTATTCATTAATGAAATCCTGATCCGCTAAAATTTCAGGCGGCAACTTTAATAAATTATCTGAAAACAGTTCCAACATTTCATGTACTACAAGATCGGGGGACTCTTGAAGCACTGCAGTTACAGGAATATTTGGCGTCCATGCCAGCACCGAAGTATTAAAAGTCGGGACTAAAAATATTTTCAAAAGTTCTGAAAAACTATCTCTTACCAGAAACAATTTCAAATTGTTTCCACTATGAGGCATTTGGCTTTCAGTAAATTGTGCATTCGGGTAATCCAGAATATTTAATGTGATAGTAATAGGTTCATTGCTATTCTTAAATTTAAAGGAAAAGTGTTTCATTTGAAACATATTGGTGAACCCAAGCATTTTTTGCAAGTTGCCATCATACAACATGATGGAATCAACCACAAAATCATTTTCATTATAAGCAGTTAGGTTCGGAAAATCTGATTGAAGAAGCGGCATGAGTTTTTTATAGCCCAGAAAAGCTCCAAACATATTCCAGTGTGTGTCGGTTTGGTAATAGGTGTCTCTTACTTTTTTCCCATCAATTAACTCCTGCTTACAATCGATACTTTTGATAATTTGATTTTTTTTCAAGCGTTCATAAATCTGATCCATTTTGGAATTTGTCATTTCCAGCAATTGCAAACTCAACATATGTTCCGGGTAAATTCTTGCCTTAACAGGCAACATCATAAAATAGTACTTTATGTTTTTCGAGGCAAAATATTTAGTAACTAATTCAAGGTTGAAAACAATTGTGTCAAGCTGCGCTTCAGTGTAAATTGCCGAAGTTGCCATGATGTAGTCCTTCTTAGCCATAAAAAACCATCCATTATCTCCTATTGCTACCAAATCAGACATAGCAGATTTGTGAAAGATGTTTATTTTTATTCTGTTAATGCCGGCTATCATTTCATTCCGATATGCGAACCTATCTTCAAAATAGGACTGGTATTGAAAGAAAAATTTCCAGATGTTACTCCATCGCCATTCCGGCATAGGTGCCAGAGTCCTGTTTTCAAGACTAGTTGTTTCCTTTTTTCCAACCAATGGTAGGAAAATGAAAATGAGGAATGTAAAAATCAATAAAGATTTATTCAAACTGAAATCTTTGATCTTCGCCTTAAAAATTAAAGTACCAACAAAGGCTACTAAGAAAGAGATTGAATAATTCCATATTGTTGATAAATGTAATTGATCAACAATGACATTGCTAAGTACAAATGAATAAGCAAAAAATAAAGATATGTTTATTTTCGTTTTCATTAGAATCTGAAATAAATAAAGGGATTGTAACTTCCAGTTGCGATGATCATACCTGAATAAAAGAGCACCATCAATAGAAAAATTGTTCTACTCATTCTAAATATACTTCGGATAGGAGCTCTGTTAGATTTATTTCTTATGGTCAACACAAATATTTTTTTGATAGCTCGGTTGAACCCATTCACAGAAAGAATTAAACCTATGATAAAAAATGTTATAATTTCATTATCTGAAATAACCGCAAATGTATAGTGTCCGTTTCCATTAAAATTA
>Ga0105044_10003301_pt1 | contig 22126 bp, 16 predicted proteins | sample MAT01_FD_78092 | JGI IMG/M metagenome (GOLD analysis project Ga0105044, IMG submission 78092) | Freshwater microbial communities from Lake Fryxell liftoff mats and glacier meltwater in Antarctica - MAT-01 | ecosystem: Environmental > Aquatic > Freshwater > Ice > Liftoff microbial mat | place...
ACGTACGCTTCCCTTTAGCCATCTTGAATGTCTGCCCCGAAACCACGAAGTGTAGCCGCTCGTCGACAAGCCTGTCAACGCACCACAGGTAGTGGTGGCGGCTTAAAACAGCGGATTGTCGGGCAAATTTTATTGAACCCGGTCGTGAGGCGGACCCGGTCGCTATGCTACAGTCCGTCGGTCGGCCACCGTCTGCTGGCAGTCGCCCCTCGCTCCTATTCCAGGGTTTTCCACAGGTGTGGAAAACCCTGTGGAAAAAACAACTCGAAGGCCTCCTCGACCCAGCCGTCGAATCCTTGAGCAATTCTACCGATTTTCTCGCTCTTCAGTGCCGAGCCTTCCCATATGTCTGCAAATGTCTGGGAACTCGTGCTCGCTAAAGTGGAAGGGAAAGTCAACCGTCACAGCTTCTTCACGTGGTTCAAACCGACGAGTTTCGTGGCCGATGACGGCCAGACGCTCACCATTAGGGTACCGAACCCGCTCTTCAAGGATTGGCTCACCAAGCACTACGCCGTCGTGCTCGACGAGGCCCTCGAGGAAGCCGGCCGGGCCGGCACAGCGCTCACGTTCCTGGCCGGTGACGCCGACCCTGTCGTCGCCACCCCACAATCCTCCAAGGCCGAGATGGGTGTCACCATCTCCGATGCGCCCGCCGGCGTGGCCCAAGGGCTGAATCCGCGCTACACCTTCGACACCTTCATCGTCGGCCCGTCGAACCAGTTCGCGCACGCCGCCTGTCGCGCCGTTGCCGAGGCGCCGTCGCTCTCCTACAACCCGCTCTTCATCTATGGCGGCGTCGGTCTTGGGAAGACCCATCTGATGCACGCCATCGGGCAATACGTCGTGCATCACAGCGCCGGCATGCGGCTGACCTACATCTCGTCCGAACGGTTCATGAACGAGATGATCAACGCCGTGCGCTACGACCGCATTCTCGAGTTCCGCGAACGCTATCGCTCGGTCGACGTGCTGCTCGTCGATGACATCCAGTTCGTGGCCGGTAAAGAAGGCACGCAAAACGAGTTTTTCCACACCTTCAACGCCCTCTACGACGCGCAGAAACAGATTGTGCTCAGCAGCGATCGTCCGCCCCATGAGATCCCGCGACTCGAAGAACGCCTGCGGTCGCGTTTCGAATGGGGACTGATTGCCGACGTGCAACCGCCGAACCTTGAGACGAAGATCGCTATCCTGCGGAAAAAGGCCGATACCGAGGCCATCCCGCTGCCCGACAACGTGGCGCTCTACATCGCCTCCCGCATCAAGTCGAACATCCGCGAACTCGAAGGGTCGCTCATCCGGCTGCTCGCGTATGCCTCGCTCACGAGCCGCTCGATCTCTCTCGAACTTGCCCAGGAGGTCTTACGCAACGTCATCGACCACGACGATCGGGCGGTGACGATCGAGCAGATTCAGAAATACGTGGCCGACTACTACCAGCTCAAAGTGGTCGACCTCAAGTCGCGCAACAACGCCAAGTCGGTGTCGATGCCCCGCCAGGTGGCCATGTATGTGTGCAAGATGCTCACGCACGCCTCGCTCCCAGAGATCGGCAAGCACTTCGGCGGAAAGCATCATTCCACCGTCATTCATTCCATCAAGAAGGTCGAGCAGATGCGCAAGAACGACGGTGATTTCAACAACCTGATCACCAGCTTCCTCGAAGCGTTTCGCTGAGAACCGGGTTTTTCCACAGCGCGCTCGTGTGGTCGTCTGTGCATGGCTGTGGGCGCCTGAACCCGGGGGTCGTACCGCCGCCAGCGGCACCCTCGGATCCACAGAAAAATCAACAATCTAAACGCTTGAAACTAAAGGCCTTACGCGGTCGGATTATTTGGTTTTACACACGCCTTCTTGTATACTTTTCTCTCTACTCTTCACCTCTCTAGTTCTTGAGAGAGATCCCAACCGTCGCAGGCCGTCACTCGAGGTCATCGGAAACATGGAACTTGTCGCCCGGAAGACCGATCTTGTGCGTGAGCTGCAGTTCTTCCAGCAGATCGTCGAGCGCAAGAACACGATTCCCATCCTGGCGAACGTGTTGATTGACACCGACGGCAACTCGATTCGTCTCCTTGCCACCGACATCGAAGTGACGCTCACGAGCCACTGCGAAGCCGCGGTCGACAAGCCCGGCGCCGTCACGCTGCCCGCCAAGAAACTCTACGAGATCGTGAGGTCGCTGCCTGACGGCGATGTGAAGCTCGCGTCTTCGAAGGACGGCAACCACATCACCGTGTCGGCTGATTCGTTCGAATCGAAGATGCCCACCATGCCGGTGGGCGACTTTCCCACGCCGCCCACCTCCGACATGACGTCGGCCACGACCATCGCGTCGGCGTCGCTCCGCCAGTTGATCGCCAAGACGCAATTCGCCATCACCGGCGAAGACACGCGCTACTACCTGAACGGCGCGCTCTTCGTGGTCAAGGCCGACAGCATGATCATGGTGGCCACCGACGGTCATCGTCTCGCACTAGCCTCGGCCACGCATGCCGGCACGGGTGACGACATCAAGGCCATCCTGCCGCGCAAGACGCTGGCCGAGTTGGCTCGCCTGCTCGCCGACAGCGATCGCGACGTGGAATACGAGCGTGGCGAGAACCATATGTTCTTCCGCATCGGTCCGCGCCTGCTCGTGTCGCGCATGATCGACGGCCAGTTCCCGGCCTACGAAAAGGTCATTCCCAAGGGCAACGACAAACACATCGAGTTCGAACGCGATCGGCTCGCGAGCGCGGTGAAGCGCGTCGCCATCCTGTCGAATGAACGCTCGCGCGCGCTCAAGTTCGTCATCGACCAGGGCAAGGTCGACGTCACCACCAGCAGTCCAGAGTTCGGCGAAGCCCACGAGCCGATTGCCGTCGACTACACCGGCGGCAGCATGACGATCTGCTTCAACGCCCAGTATGTGCTCGACTTCCTGAATGTCGTGGATGTCGAGACCGTGGCGCTCCACGTGAAGGACGACGTCAGCCAGGCCGTGCTCACGCCCGTGGGCGCCGACGGATACAGCTACACCTACGTGATCATGCCGATGCGGGTCTGACGACCGCTCGCTCCCGGCTTCAGGTTCACCAGACGAAACGAAGGGTAGATGTCCCAGTCCGATCTCCCACCAGTGGCCCCGGACCCGCTCCCGCAGTCGGCTGACTACATCGCCGCTGCTCCCGCGGGAGAGAACACGGAAGACTACGGCGCCGACAAGATCAAGGTGCTCGAGGGACTCGAAGCGGTCCGCAAGCGTCCGGCCATGTACATCGGATCGACCGGACCCTCCGGACTGCACCATCTCGTCTACGAAATCGTCGACAACTCGATTGATGAAGCGCTCGCCGGCTACTGCACCGAAGTGAACGTCGCGATTCATCTCGATGGCTCGATCACCGTGGTCGACAACGGCCGCGGGATCCCGACCGACATGCATGAGAGTGGACGTTCGGCCGCCGAAGTCGTGCTCACGGTGTTGCATGCCGGCGGCAAGTTCGACAACGACAGCTACAAGGTGTCGGGCGGTCTGCACGGCGTCGGCGTGTCAGTGGTGAACGCGCTTTCCGAACGGCTCGACCTCGAAATCTGGCGGGGCGGCAAGGTCTACCAGCAGACCTATGTGCGGGGCGGGCCACAGACTCCTCTGCTCACCATGGGCGTCACCGAGAAGCGCGGCACCAAGGTGACCTTCAAGCCCGACGCCCAGATCTTCGAGACCACCGAATACAGCTTCGACATCCTCGCTCAGCGTCTGCGCGAGCTGGCCTTCCTGAACGCCGGCATCGTCATCACCCTCGATGACGAGCGCGACGCGAAGAGCCACCGCTTCCACTACGACGGCGGCATCAACTCGTTTGTCGAGCACCTGAACAAGAACAAGGGTGTGGTGCACGACAAGCCGATCTACATGCACGGGGTGAAGGACGGCATCGACGCCGAAGTGTCGATGCAGTGGAACGACACCTACAACCCACAGGAATTCTCGTTCGCCAACAACATCAACACCCACGAAGGCGGCACCCACCTGTCGGGGTTCCGGTCGGCGCTGACCCGCACCGTCAATGCCTACGCGACGCGGAACAACCTCGCCAAGGACATGAAGGACACCACCATCAGCGGAGACGACATCCGCGAGGGCATGGTGGCCGTGATTTCGGTGAAGCTGCCGAGTCCGCAGTTCGAGGGCCAGACCAAGACGAAGCTCGGCAACACCGAAGTGAAGGGCATCGTCGAAACCATCGTCAACGACAAACTCGGCCAGTTCCTCGAAGAGAACCCGGTCGTGGCGAAGAAGGTTGTGCAGAAGGTGGTCGACGCCGCTCGCGCGCGCGAAGCCGCCCGTAAGGCGCGCGACCTGGTGCGCCGCAAAGGCGCGCTCGACGGCAGTTCACTGCCGGGCAAGCTCTCCGACTGCCAGGAGCGCGACCCCGCCCTGAGCGAGATCTACATCGTGGAAGGCGAGTCGGCCGGCGGCTCCGCCAAACAGGGCCGCGATCGCCGCTTCCAGGCAATTCTGCCGATCAAGGGCAAGATCCTCAACGTGGAGCGCGCCCGGCTCGATCGCATGCTCAGCTCCGACGAGATCAAGACGATGATCGCTGCGCTCGGCTGCGGCATCGGCATCGAAGACTTCAACATCGAGAAGCTGCGCTACCACCGCGTCATCATCATGACCGACGCCGACGTCGACGGCTCGCACATCCGTACGCTGCTGCTGACGTTCTTCTACCGTCAGATGCCGATGCTGATAGAGCGTGGCCACATCTACATCGCGCAGCCACCGCTCTTCCGCGCCAAGCGTGGCCGATCCGAGACCTTCATCAAGGACGAACGCGCTCTCGAGAACTTCCTGGTGCATCGCTCGGTGGAATCACGGATCGTGCGCCTGCCCGACGGCAGCGAGTTCACCGGACCCGCGCTCGAGAAGATCCTTCACACGATTTCCGGCTACCAGCGCGTGCTGAAGGTCGTGCAGAGGCGTGGCCACGCCGCCGACATCGTCGAAGCGTTGCTCGACCACGGCGCGCGCGACGCGTCGTTCTTCGAACGCGAGGGCGAGTTGCGCGTCATCGCCGCCGGCCTGACCACAACCGCGCGCACGGTGTCGTGCGTGCGCGACGAAGAACACAGCTCCTGGGCCCTACACGTCGACGATCGCAGCTTCGGCTACTCCAAGACCGACACCCTCGGCGCGGAGCTCGTGGCGTCAGCGGAATACCGCGCGCTCGAGTCGAGCTATGCCGAGATTGGCGCGCTGGCGCGCGGTCTGCGCCAGGGCGGCGTGGAAGTGCGGCTGGCCGCGGGCAAAGTCGACGAGCCCGAGCCCGACGAGACGCCCGACGTCGAGAACGACGCTGCGCCGGTCGTGACGGCCGCCGACCTGGCCGAGCTGGCACTGTCGGCGCCGGCCCCGGTCAAGGCGTCGAAGGACGGGCCCGTGCGGATCACCTCGCTCGACACCTTCGTGGATCATTTCATCGGGCTCGGCCGCAAGGGCATTGCCGTCAATCGCTACAAGGGTCTGGGCGAGATGAATCCCGAGACGCTGTGGGTCACCACCATGAACCCCGACGCGCGCACGTTGCTGCAGGTGCGGGCCGAAGATCATACGGAAGCCGATCAGATGTTCACGACCCTGATGGGCGACCAGGTCGAGCCGCGCCGCAAGTTCATCGAAGACAACGCCCTCGACGTCAGGAACCTGGATATCTAGGGGCTGGGGACGAGGGGCTCGGGTCCCGGGTCTCGGGGCTAGGGACAGACACACGTACTCGCCGGCAGCAGACTCACGGCCACGTCAAACACGATGACTACTGAATCGCGCATACCGGTCAACATCGAAGACGAGATGAAGCGCTCGTACCTGGATTACGCCATGAGCGTCATCATCGGGCGCGCGCTGCCCGACGTGCGCGACGGCCTGAAGCCGGCGCATCGGCGCGTGCTCTATGCGATGCGGCAGATGGGTCTGGCCAGCAACCGCGCCTACCGCAAGTGCGCCAAGATCGTCGGCGAAGTCATCGGCAACTACCATCCGCACGGCGACGCGCCGGCCTACGACACACTGGTGCGCCTGGCGCAGGACTTCAACATGCGCAAGACCCTGGTGGATGGCCAGGGCAACTTCGGCTCGATCGACGGCGACAACCCGGCGGCCTATCGCTACACCGAAGCGCGCCTCGAAGCGCTCGCCGAAGCGATGATGAACGACCTCGACAAGGACACGGTCGACCACGTCCCAAACTTCGACGAGACCACCACCGAGCCCACCGTCTTCCCCACCGTCTACCCGAACCTGCTGGTGAACGGCTCGACCGGCATCGCCGTGGGCATGGCCACGAACATCCCGCCGCACAACATGCGCGAGGTGATCGACGGCACTGTGTGGCTGATCGAGAACACGCTGCTCGCGCCGGCCGACGCGCCCGTGCTCACCACCGAGCAGAAGCTGCGGGAACTGATTCGTCTCATTCCCGGCCCCGACTTCCCCACCGGCGGACTGATCGTGGGGCGACGCGGCATCCACGAGGCCTATCTGACCGGCCGTGGCGGCATCCAGGTACGCGCCAAGGCCGAGATCGAGCCCATGAAGAAGGGCGATCGGTCGCAGATCGTCATCCACGAGATTCCCTACCAGGTCAACAAGGCCCGGCTCGTAGAGCGCATCGCCGATCTGGTGCGCGACAAGACCATCGAGGGCATCTCCGACATCCGCGACGAATCCGACCGCGACGGCATGCGGGTCGTAATCGAACTGAAGCGCGGCGAGCTCGGCGAGGTCATCCTCAACAACCTCTACAAGCACACTCAACTGCAGCAGACCTTCGGCATCATCACGCTGGCGGTGGTCGCCCGCCGGCCGCGCGTGCTGTCGCTGCTCGAGGTGCTGCAGTACTTCATCGACTTCCGCCGCGAGGTGGTGCGCCGCCGCATCGAGTTCGAGCTGCGCAAAGCCGAAGCGCGCGCCCATATCCTCGAAGGCCTGCGCATCGCGCTCGACAACATCGACGCGGTCATCACGCTCATCCGCGCCTCCAAGTCGACGCCCGAGGCCAAGACCGGACTGGTCGCGACCTTCGGCCTGTCCGACATCCAGTCGCAGGCCATCCTCGACATGCAGCTGCAGCGCCTCACCGGGCTGGAGCGGCAGAAGATCCTCGACGAGCTGGCCGAGCTGATCAGCGTGATCGAGCGCCTGCGCACCATTCTCGGCAGTCAGCGCCTGCTCGTGCAGATCATCGTCGACGAGCTGCGTGCCGCGCAGGAGAAGTTCAGCGACCCGCGCCGCACGCAGATCATCGAGGACGAGAGCGAGTTCAGCATCGAAGACCTGATTGCCGATGAAGACGTGGCCATCACGGTCACCGACACCGGCTACATCAAGCGCACCCCCATCTCCACCTACCGGGGCCAGCGGCGCGGCGGCAAAGGCCGCATCGGGATGCGCACGCGCGAGGAAGACGTGGTGAACCACCTGTTCGTGGCGTCCACGCACTCCTACATGATGATCTTCACCGATCGCGGCCGCGCCTACTGGCTCAAGGTGCACGAGATCCCGGACGTCGGTGCCGACGGACGCGGCAAGTCGATCGCGAACCTGGTGCAGATGGCAGACGGCGAGAAGATCGCCTCGATGGTGGCGGTGCGCGCGTTCGACGACACACACCACGTGGTGATGGGCACGAGGAGCGGCACGATCAAGAAGACCGAGCTGTCGGCCTACTCGAATCCGCGCGCCGGCGGGATCATCGCCATGGGCATCGACGAAGGCGACGCGGTGATTGCCGTGCAACTCTCCGATGGCCAGAGCGAGATCTTCATCGGCACCCGGCAGGGCATGGCCATCCGCTTCCCCGAAGGCGACGTGCGCCCGATGGGCCGCACGGCCTACGGCGTGCGCGGGATCAGCCTGCGCGAAGGCGACGAGGTGGTGGCAATGGAAGTGGTGAAGCCGGGCGGCACCCTGCTCACGTTGACCGAACTCGGCTACGGCAAGCGCACGCCGCTCGACGACTACCGCGTGCAGAGTCGCGGCGGCATCGGGCTGAAGAACCTCGATATCACCGAGAAGAACGGCCGGGTGATCGAGATCGCTCAGGTCAGCGAGGACAAGGAGCTGCTGCTCATCACCGAGCAGGGCAAGATCCTGCGCACGCCCACGGGCGACATCCGCACGATCGGCCGCGCCACCCAGGGTGTGCGTCTGATGGTGCTCGAAGACGGCGACAAGCTCGTGTCGGTGGCGCTGGTGGACAAGGACGATGAGCCCTTGCCAATGGCTGATGAGTCCACGCCGGCACCAGAGGAACCTCCGCCGGGCGAGCCCGAGCCGGCCTAGAAGTGCCGGCCTCGTGGGACTGTCACCGAGCCCCTCGATCAGGCGAGGTGACTGTCCCAGCTACACTCCACGCGTCGCAACCGCTGCGGCGGCACGCTGAGCTGCCGCCCAGCACTGCCACCTCCCTCCGTCCTCGCCAGATCCCCCACAAGCATCTCGGCCTCCGGGAGGAGGCAGCGCCGGGCAGCAACGCAGGGGCAACGCGAATTGGCCGCAGACGCCGCTCCCCTCGCCGACAGCACGCGCGCGCGGTCCGCACGTGCCCCACGCAATCCGCAAGAGACCCCGTACTCCCGTGGCTGGCCGCGAGCCGCGCAGCGCACGCGCACGTCCTTACCCCGGCCTCGTGCGCCGATCGTGGTGTGCCACAGACACTGGCCGGCTTGCGCACGCCACGCAGGGCTTCGCGGGTGGGCTGCAAACGCTGCCGTCAACGCCGTGATTGCAGCCAACCACGACCGACCGTGACGCGAACGGCACCATGCTAAACTGCGCCCTCTCAAATATAAAGGAGCAGACGTGGGTCGGAGCGGAGTGACCCGTTGGCCGCGAGAAGCGCCGTGCGGTCTACTTTAATACTCGTTAGGCAGACATCACTCAAGCACCGATGTACCCGAGCCACTTCCTCCAACTCTTTCCGGCGTTTCCACGAAGCCGTCGGGTGTTCGTGGCAATGAGTTTCGACGAGCGGTTCAGGCCGCGCTGGGAAGACGTCGTGGCGCCAGGCATCAGAGCCGTAGAAATCAATGGCGCCCCTCTTGAGCCCTTCCGCGTCGATGCGAGGCACGTAAGTGACTCAATTCTCACGGAGATACTTGAGTCGATTGCAGGTGCGAGACTGATCTTTGGCGATATCACCACCATCGGCGTCCTCGATTCTGTGCCAGTCCGGAACGCGAACGTGATGTACGAGCTAGGGATAGCGCACGATGCCGGCTCCCAGAAGAGGTGCTTCGTCGCCGACGCGTTTAAGGAGATCGACCTACGGAAGCTGCTGGCGGTCAAGAAGGGGGCCGGCGGTGTCGATGCGGTAGCGTTCGGCGTTCTGGCCACTGCGGCAACAGCCGATGGCTTGCCTCATCCAGAAACGAGAACCACGGGCCAGATTCTCGGCAACGTTCAACGCTACAGCGCGCTTCAGCGGCTGATCGAAGCGGGTGCGATCGAGACTGTCTATCCCCGGGTCACGCGCAGCGACTTCGAACGAAGTCCGGACACGAAGCTCGACATCAGGTACCACGCCACCGCCTATGGCAAGGCGGTTTTGGAGTACATTGCGAGGCACTTAGGGGCCGATGACCCCGGCATGTTGAATGCGGTCGAATCGTTCTTCGGCCCCCAATAGGCGGAGCTGCCTGAATTAATTAGGCAGGCGAGGAAGGTGGAGTGATTCATGCTTCACCTATCAGCCCTCCCCGAGTCAAGTACGTAGATCTTCTCCGTCCGGTGGTGCTCGCAAGTCAAAGCGCCGCCGCTGGGTGATCCCTGTCGCGTTCTTCCCTCTCAGCGATCTTCGTTTCCAGATCTGGCGCCGTGTCATTGACGCGGCACCCAACACCTATTGAGGCTCTCGCTCTGCCGCAGGCAGAGTGCGCGCGCGTGGGCACGCGCGGCCTAGAAACTCAGTCGTGCCCTCGTACCGTCCTCCTCAAAAGCGCGACGTCGCCGAAGCGCGTCGGTTGGTTCCAGGCTCGGGGGAGGGGCCGCGTCGAACGGGAACGCGAGAACGACGTGGCGAGGAGAGGGCAGGTGTCCCATCAACCGCGCGCGCTGCCAGACCACTGGTTCCTGATCGCGCCTGGCGCTCGAGCGCACGGAGCGACGCCATCGTGAGCGACCTCGGTCCTGACGGCTCGACTTAGACGTGTGGCTCATCCCACCCTCACCCCGCACGCCGCGAGAAACTTCTCCATCGAGAAGACGGTGCGACGCGCCAGCAGGTAGTAGACCGCGCGGCCAATCTTGTGTGCGAGGATCGACAGCGCCTTCCCTTTGCCATGCTACTTCTCGAGGCGCGTCAGCAGTCGCTTGCCCTCGGTGGTGTGGCGCAGGAACAGCACGGCGGCTTCCGAGAAGGCCCACTTGAGATGCACATTGCCCATCTTCGCGCCGCCCGTGCCGAGCTTCTTGCCCGCCGACTCATGCGTGCACTTGATCAACCGAGCGTAGGACGCAAGTTCCTGGACGCGGTCAACCGCGTGATGTCGTGGATCTCGTACAGGATCGTCAACGCCAGAACCTTCCCGATCCCTGGCACTGAGCGCAACCGGTGGAACGCATCGCCATCGTGGCGCTTGGCCTCGCGCACGATGGTCACCTCAAGGTCGATGACGAGCGCGTCGTACTGATCGATGAGCGCGACGTCGACCTCGACGCTCTTGCGCACGCTCGGATCTGGAAAGTGCTCGACGACCCCCTCGCGGTTGCCGGGATACGCGAGGCGTTTCTCGAAGGCCGGCAGGTTGTAGTGGGCCCGCGTGTTCTGGATGTGGGCGAGCAGCTCGCCGCGCTTCCGTACCAGGTGCTGGCGTCGACGCAGGAGGTCCCGCGTCGATCGCATCGCCGCGGGATAGACGTACGCCCGTGGCAGCATCCCGCCCCGCAGCAGGACGGCGATCTTGTGGGAGTCGATCCGATCGTTCTTGGCGTTGCCGCCGTGGATGGCCTTCATCGCCAGGGCGTGGCCCAGGACGAACGTGATGCGTTCGGCCGCACACAGGTCGGCGAGCCAATACCACGTGAACATGCACTCGACCGTGACGACCAGATCGGCGCGATACGGAGCGACCACCTCAAGGAATGCCGCCGGCGTCGAGGGCACGTTCCGGTGCACCAGCACCCGGCCGGCGCCGTCGAGGATGCAGACATACATCGTCTTCACGTGCAGAACGATCCCGCAGTAGTACTGGCGTTGGTGGTTGTAGAATCGCATCGGTCCTCCTCCTGCGCGACATGCGCTTTTACCCTGCGTCAGACTACTCACAACGAGTAGGAGCAGGGGGAGGGCTGTATGAGGATCATCCGAATGCAGCCGACGCGCCACGGGTCGCTTGCTGGCGCGCGGCTGATTCGGCATCGTAATTCAAGTCGTCGTGACGACGAACGATTCGGGTGACGTTCTATGGCGAGTGGAATCTACGCGATTATCAACAGTCTTGAGCCGGTGCGGCTCCCGTACGGTCCATCCTGCCCCGTTCCTCTCGCCGCAATTCAGCACCGCTGCTATATCGGGAAGGCGAAGGACTTCGAACGCCGATGGCGTGCCGATCACCTGCCATATCTGCTGAACGGCAGACACGCATGCACGTTCCTCCTGGACGCATTCCAGGACTGGTTGCGCTCCGACCCATCTCGCCTCGAAGTGCTCACGCGGTCCGCGCGGGCCTTCAAGACCGAGTGGCTCGTTCGCAGTTCTGATGTTTCTTACCCAGAGTGGAACCTCGGGCCGTTCCTGTTCAGGGTCCTTGAAGAAGTCCCTCTCGAGAAGCTCACCGACCGAGAAGGGGATTACCACGCAGCGAACCCGGGCGGCTATCGCGGGGGAACGAACGATGGTCGTCGCTGGAGGAAGTGGGATGGAAAGTAGTCCCAGTGACGATGCCGCGAATCCCCGGACAACGCTACTAACCTGCGGGCTACCGTGCACAAGTGCCGGTGCGGTCTCGGTTCCCGGAGGGATCCGATGATACCGGTGAATGCCTCGCCCTCAGTTTCTCGCGTGACGAATCGCGATCACATCGCGAGGGCCGCTAACCTCGGCTTGCAGCCGACGGCGGCGAGTGAAATGCTCAGGACCGCCGCGGCTGAAGCCGGGCGTCAGATTAGGATGTCTCGGACTTCCGAATCAGCTTCGCAATGTCACGGGGAGTCGCACCAATACTGAGAAGCGACCGCATCATCAAGTCGAGGCTGACCGAAACATCAGCCGCCTCCATCTTGGCGACGCGCGACTGGCTCGACCGCAAGTGTTTCGCGAGCGCCGCCTGGGTCAGCCCCTGCCGTTCGCGCAGTTGGCGCACCCCCATTGCGAGCGCCAGCTTGAGGTCCACGAAGCGCCGTTCCTCAGCGCCCAGGCCAAGGAAGTCAGCAGCATCGCCGACGCGCCATCCCGCCCGTGCAAGTCGGGCCTTCTTGTCGCTCTTCATCGTCGGGTCCTCGTCTGGGTGACCGTCTGGTACTGCACGAGTCGGCGCCGGCACGTGGTCAGCACCCCCTGCGGCGTGGCCTCGGTCTTCTTCGCAAACACGTCGAGAATCACGATGGCATCACCCGCCACGTGATACATGATCCGCCACGTGAGGCCCCGGTCAGGAATGCGCAACTCGTGGCAGCCTGGTCCGACCACAGGCATCGGTCGCGAGTTGGGCAACCCCAGCGTCTCGCCCTGCTGAAGACGTCGCAGCAGGAATCCCGCCTCCACCCGTGCCGCTCCGCTGAACGGTGGCGTCTTGACCTCACCCGAGAGCCACACGAGCGGTACGTCGGCAGACCGAGCCATTGATCGTATGTCCAATATGACATACCCATCCTGGGCATAGCAACCCGCAGCCCAACATCCGCGTGAAGCCGGCTGCGGCCAGCCTTTGTGGCATCATCCGAGCATCGAAGCGCCGCGGCTTACGCGGAGCGAGCCAGAACTAGACGACTTCGAGCTTCGCGTACTTCGCGCGCAAGGTTTTGGTGCCTACGGTCGTGAACTTCACGACCAGCTTCAGGTCGTCGTCGAGTTCTTCCACCGACAACACTGTGCCCGTGCCGAACATCGCGTGGCGCACCTTCGCGCCAGATTTGAGACCGCCGCGGCCTGACTGATCTTCGTCTTCGGCGGCATAGGTGCGCGACGGACGCGCCGCCTGTTCCGGAGCCCGGCGATAGGGATTGGGCGCGTAGCCCCAGCCGCGAGCCGCCGACGAGCGCATCACTTCGGCCCTGGATTCCTCGTGCCGCAGCAGTTGCGGCGGAATCTCGTCGAGGAAGCGTGACGGCTCGGTGGACTGATACTCGCCAAACACTCGACGGCGCATGGCGCTCGTGAGATACAGCTCCTTGCGCGCACGGGTGATGCCGACGTAGCAGAGGCGGCGTTCCTCCTCGAGTTCTTCTTCACTGTCCCGGGCGCGGGAATGCGGGAACAGGCCCTCCTCGAGGCCGGCAATCACGACCACCGGGAACTCGAGGCCCTTGGCCGAGTGCATCGTCATGAGCAGGGCCTGCGCGTGCTTGCTGCCTTCGGGCTTGTCCACATCCGACAGCAGCGCCAGCCGATCCACGAACTCGGCCAGGCCCGCATCGAGTTCCGCGGTTTCGAACTGGCGCGCCGCCGACACGAGTTCCATGAGGTTCTCGATGCGGCCATCGGCCTCTTCGCTGCGCTCCTCGCGCAGGTCGCGCAGGTAGCCGGAGCGATCGAGCAGCAAGCCGAGCACCGTCGACACCGGACCGGTTGCCGCCGCCGCCGTCACGCCGATGATCATGTCGCGAAACGCCGCCAATGGCGCCATCTGCCGCGACGACAGCGACCCGCGCGTGACCGCCTGATCGATCTTGGCCCACAGCGTGTTCGACGCTTCGATCTGCTCGAGTCCAGCCAGCAGCGGCGGCAGGTGCGCGTCGGGCATCGACGTATCGACCCGCTCGAGCGCGTCCATCACGCCTTTGCCGATGCCGCGCGGGGGCACGTTGATCACGCGCCGCAGCGCCACGTCGTCGTGCGGATTGAGCACGAGCTTCAAGTACGACAGCGCGTCCTTGATCTCTTTCCGCTCGTAGAAGCCGGTGCCGCCGAGCACGGCGTAGTGGATGCCGGCCATGCGCAGCCCGTCTTCGACGGCGCGCGACTGCGCGTTGGTGCGGTAGAGCACGGCGGCGGTCGTGTTGTAGTCGGCCTCGAGGGCCTTGCGGATGACCTTGACGATGAAGTCGGCCTCGTCGAGTTCGTCGGCACCACGGTAGGTGACAATCGGCGCGCCGCCGGCCTGGTCGGTCCAGAGGCGTTTTTCCTCGCGCCCGCTGTTGCGGCTGACCACCGCCGACGCGGCATCGAGAATCACCTGCGTGGAACGGTAGTTCCGCTCCAGCTTCACGACCATCGCCTGGGGGTAATCGCGCTTGAAGTCGAGGATGTTCTTCACATCCGCGCCGCGCCACTTGTAGATCGACTGGTCTGGGTCGCCCACCACACACAGGTTCTCGTGCACGCTCACGAGCTGCCGCACCAGCAAGTACTGTGGCCGGTTGGTGTCCTGGTATTCGTCGATCATCGCGAACTTGAGCCGGTGCGCGTAGCGCTGCCGCACGTCGGGCGCCTTGTCGAAGAGCTCGACGGCCTTGAGCAGCAGATCGTCGAAGTCGAGCGCGCTGGCGTCGGTGAGCGCTTTGAGATACCCGGCGTAGAGCCGCCCGATCTCGCGGTCTTTCGGATTCCAGCCGTCGACCAACGTCTCGGGCCCTTCCATGCGATTCTTCGCGTGGCTGATGCGGCTCAGCACCATGCGCGGCTGATACATCGAGTCGTCGAGCTGGTATTCCTTGATCAGCTGCTTGACGACCGACTGCTGATCGCCAGAGTCGTAGATCGTGAAGTTGCGCGACAACCCCAGATGGTGCGCTTCGCGGCGCAGCAGACGGGCGCACAGCGAGTGGAAGGTCGAGATCCACATCGAGCGGCAGTCGGCCGCGAGCAGCTTGGCGACGCGCTCGCGCATCTCTTCCGCGGCCTTGTTGGTGAAGGTGACCGCGAGCACCTGGTCGAGCCCGGCATGGCGCTCCTGCACCAGGTGCGCCACGCGATGCGCGATCACGCGCGTCTTGCCCGACCCCGCGCCCGCGAGGATGAGCAGTGCGCCGTCGACGTGTTCGACGGCGGCTCGCTGTTCGGTGTTGAGGGATGAGAGAAGGTCCAGGCCTCTATTCTACCGTGACGCTCTTGGCCAGGTTACGCGGTTGATCCACATCGCAGCCGCGCCGCACGGCGATGTAGTACGAGAGCAGTTGCAGCGGCACGGTGATCACGATCGGCGCGAGCAGCGGCGACATGGCAGGCACGGCCACGATCGAGTCGCTGTCACGGTCGAGCAGACGCCACAGCGTGTCGTCGCCGGCCGTGGTGATCGCAATCACCGCCCCGCCACGGGCCTTGGCTTCCTGGATGTTGCCCTGCATCTTCTCGAAGACGTGGTCGTGCGGCGCAATCGCCACCACCGGCATCCGCTCGTCGATGAGCGCGATCGGCCCGTGCTTCATCTCGCCGGCGGGATAGCCCTCGGCGTGGATGTAGGAGATCTCCTTCAGCTTGAGCGCGCCTTCGAGGGCAATCGGGTAGTTGATGCCGCGGCCCAGGTAGAGGAAGTCGGTGCGGTTGTAGAAGCGCGACGCGATGTCCTCGATCTGCGGCGCGCACTTCAGCACCTGCTCGATCTGTTGGGGCAGTTGCAGCAGGTCGGCGATGTGCGTCTTCCGCTGCTCGACCGTGAGCGTCTTCTTCACCTGCGCCATGTGCAGCGCCAGCAGGTAGAGCGCGACCAGCTGCGCGGTGAACGCCTTGGTGGACGCCACGCCAATCTCGGGGCCGGCATGGGTGTAGATGGTGCCGTCGCTCTCGCGCGTGGCCATGCTGCCGACCACATTGCAGATCGCCAGGCTCTTGGCGCCCTGCTGCTTGGCTTCGCGCAGGGCGGCGAGCGTGTCGGCGGTTTCACCCGACTGGGTGATGGCCACCGCCAGCGTGCTGGGGCCCGAGAGCGGCCGGCGGTAGCGATATTCCGACCCGTAGTCCACTTCCACGGGTATGCGGGCCAGTTCCTCGATCAGGAACTTGCCGACGAGCGCGGCGTGCCACGAGGTGCCGCAGGCAATGAGCGTGACCCGGTCGATGCTCGTGATGTCGGCGTCGGAGAGGCCCGTGTCGTCGGGGAAGATGGTGCCGGTCTCGAGCGACACGCGGCCGAGGATGGTGTCGCGCACGGCTGCCGGCTGCTCGAAGATCTCCTTGAGCATGAAGTGCTTGTAGCCGGCCTTCTCGGCAGAGATCGGATCCCAGGTGACGCGGGTGGGCGTCTTGGCCACCTCGACGCCGGAAAAATCGGTGAAGACGGCGCCGGCCTGGGTGACGACCGCCATCTCCTGATCGCCCAGGAACACGACGTTCCGGGTGTACTGCAGGATGGCGGGGATGTCGGAGGCCACGAAATACTCGCCCTCGCCCAGACCCACGACCACCGGTGGGCCGTTGCGCACGGCCACGATCTTCTGCGGGTCGTCGGCCGAGAGCAGCACGAGCGCGAACAGACCGCGCAGCCGCGTCATGGCGCGGCGCACGGCGCCGTCGAGGCCGTCGTCTTTCCACTCGCGCTCCACCAGGTGCGCCACCACTTCGGTGTCGGTTTCGGTCACGAACGTGTGGCCCTGCGACTGCAGCTCGCGCTTCAGTTCCAGGTAGTTCTCGATGATGCCGTTGTGCACCACCACGATGCGGCCCTTGCAGTCGCGATGCGGATGCGCGTTCTCTTCGGTGGGCCGGCCGTGCGTGGCCCACCGGGTGTGGCCGAGGCCGTATTCGCCGGTGAGCGGGTCGGCGGCCAGCGCGGCTTCCAGATTGCCGAGCTTGCCGGCGCTGCGCCGGATGACGAGCTCACCGCTTGCCACCACGGCGATGCCAGCCGAGTCGTAACCGCGATACTCGAGCTTGCGCAGCCCCTCGATGATGAGCGGCACGACCTGCCTGTGTCCGATGTAGCCGATGATTCCGCACATGATCTCTGCTCTCGCTTCTCGTCCGGCGTTACCGGCTCGGTCGTTTGGCGGCCCGGTCGGCTGCCCAGCCTGGCTTGTTGGCCTGACGGGCGCGGGCGATGCCCAAGCCGCCGTCCGGCACGTCCTCCGTGATCGAAGAGCCGGCGGCCACGTAAGCCTCTGACCCAATCGTGACCGGCGCCACGAGCGTGGCATCGCTGCCCACGAAGGCGCCGTCTCCAATCACCGTCTGGTGCTTCGTATGGCCATCGTAGTTGCAGGTGATGGTGCCGGCGCCGATGTTCACGCCGGCACCCACGGTGGCATCGCCGATATAGGACAAATGACCAATTTTAGTTCCGGCACCAAGCGTTGACTTCTTCACCTCGACAAAGTTGCCGATGTGCACGCGCTCGCCAACGGCTGACGCTGGCCTTAATCTGGCAAATGGCCCAATGTCTGCGCCCTCACCGATGGTGGACTGCACGATGACCGAATGGTTGAAGATCCTGACGTTACTAGCGATATTGGCGTCAACGACACGCACGCCGGCGTGAATTTCGCAGTTGGCGCCGATTGACGTGGAGCCCTCGATGAACACAAATGGGTGAATGACCGAATCTTGGCCAATGGTGACGTCAGGGCCGATATAGGCCGTGGCTGGATCGACCAGTGTCACGCCGTCCGCCATCAGCGCCTGATTCGTGCGCCCCTGCAGCAGGCGTCCCACCTCGGCGAGCTCGGCCCGGGTGTTGATGCCGCGAATCTCGTCGGGGTCGGCGACCACCTGCGCGTCGACGGCCCGACCGTCCTCGGCATGGATTCCGACGAGGTCGGGCAGGTAGTACTCGCCCTGGGCATTGGCTGAGCCCACCTGCGCCAGCGCGCCAAAGAGCGGCCCAAGATCGAACACGTAGACGCCGCTGTTGATTTCGTCGAGGGCACGCTCGGCTTCCGATGCGTCACGGTGCTCCACGATGCGAGTGAGGCGTCCGCCCTCCCGCACGATCCGGCCGTAACCGGTGGGATTCCCCACCCGGGCCGTGGCCACGACCACCGCCGCGTGTTGAGCGGCCTGCGCGTCGAGCAGGCGGCGCACGCTGGCCGCGGTCAGCAGCGGCACATCGCCCGACAGCAGCAACACGCGTCCGCCCTTGCCCTCGAGCAGCGACCTTGTCTGCAGCAGAGCGTGGCCCGTGCCGAGCTGCGGCTCCTGCACCACGAACTGCACGTCCTTCGCCTTGGAGAACCAGGCCCTCACCTCGTCGGCGCCGTGTCCGAGCACCAGGGTGATCGAGCGCGGTTCGAGCGATCGGGCCAACCGCACCACCCATTCGATGAGCGGCAGGCCGCCCGCCTGGTGCAGCACTTTGGGCAGCGCCGACCGCATGCGCGTGCCCTTGCCGGCGGCCAGAATGACGACGTGCAGATCTTCAGAGGCCATCCTTGGCATTCTCGGTTATAAACCGCCCGGACGTCAGTTCTTGGCGCGCCGCACGATTTCGTAGACCTCATTAGCCGACAGGCCCGTGGCGTCGGCCACATCGCGCGCGGCTGCACGACTCTTCTTGTCTGTTATTTGACCAAACATGGCAACGACCTGGTCGTCGGAAGGCCGATCCCTGGCCGAGAGATCCTCGACGATCTGCGGCGCCACCAGCGTGAACTCGCCCGCCACCACGGCCAGACCGCGCAGGATTTCGGCAGCCGTCCCCCGATAGACCGTTTCATGCAACTTGGTGAGTTCGCGAAAGACAATCAATTGGTCGTTTGATAGAACGACGAGTTCTTCAAGGGTTCTCAGCACTCGATGCGGCGCTTCGAAGAACACGACAGGGCCAAGCGCCCGCGCGGCGACATACCGATCGAACCACGCTTTTCTGTCTTTTGACTTAACTGGTGGAAACGCCAGAAACGTGAACCCTTCGCCTTCCACGCCTGCAGCAGACAGCGCCGCCATGACGGCGCTGGCGCCTGGCACTGGCTCCACGCGAATGCCGGCCGCCACCGCGGCGCCGACCAGCTTTGCACCCGGGTCGGAAATGGCGGGGGTGCCGGCATCCGACACTAGCGCCACGGATTCCCCACGGTTGAGCCGGCCAATGAGCATCTCGGCCCGTTGACCCTCGTTGTGCTCGTGCAGGCTGATGAGCGGCACGCTGATGCCGAAGTGGTGCAGCATCAGACCCGTGCGCCGGGTGTCTTCGGCGGCCACAACGGCCACTTCACGCAGCACTCGGACGGCTCGAAACGTGATGTCTTCGAGGTTGCCGATGGGAGTTGCGACCACGAAGAGCGTACCGGCCATTGTGGCGGGTTTTTATTGTACCATTGAGAGATGCTCGATCCCCGAGCGTGCGGACCGAGCGACCGAACGACGTGGCCGAGCCCTTCCAGCATTTCATCGACGATTACCTGGCGTACCTCTACGAAGCGCACCCCACTAGCGCGACGTTTGACGGAAACCACGTTCATGACGACCTGCTCGACGACCTGAGCCGGACGGCCGTCGAGAGCCATCTCGGAGCCCTGGCGGGCTTTGCGCGGCGCCTCGACGCCATTCCCGTGGCCCCGCTCAGCACGGTGGAGCAGGTCGAGCACCGGTGCGTGAAGGCCAACATCGACTCGCGGCAGTTCGACGCCGAGCGGATCCGGCCGTGGGAGCGCGACCCCCACTACTACGGGCAGACCCTGGCCGCCAGCCTGGCCTCGCAGGCCATCTTCAGTTTTGCGCCCGAAACCGATCGCGCCCGCCGCCTGCTCTCGAAGCTGCGGCAGGTGCCTCGCCTGGTGCAGGCCGCTCGCGACAACATCAAAGACCCGCCGGCCATCTTCGTGAAGACCGGCATCGACACCTTCCGCGGCATCGTGACGTTCATCGACAGCGACCTGCCGCGGGCTCTGGGCGGCGTCGACGACATGCACCTGCTGGCCGATCTGGCCGACGCATCCACCGAAGCTACGGCCGTCCTGTCGCAATACGCCCAGTTCCTCGAAGCCGATGTCCGGCCCAAGGCCAAGGCGTCGTTCCGCCTGGGCAGCGACCGCTTCGAGCGGAAGCTCACCCTCGACGAAGGCCTGCCCTACTCGTGCGAACGCCTGCTGGCGATTGCCGAGCGTGAGCTGGCCAAGACGCAGGAAGAGTTCCGCACCGTGGCCGCCAAGCTGGGCAACGGCAACCCACTGGACGAGTGGAAGAAGGCCAAGAACCGCCATCCAGCGCCTGGCACCCTGATCGCCACCGTGCGTGACCAGGTGGCGGAGCTGCGTACCTTCCTCGAACGCAGCGGCGTCGTGGCGGTGCCCAACGGCGACCAGGTGCGGGTGGCGGCCTCGCCCGAGTTCCTGCGCTGGTCCACCGCCAGCATGTGGATGCCTGGGCCGTTCGAGACCAGGCAGACGCAATCGACCTACTACCTGACCGACGCCTTGCGCTCCTGGCCCGAGGCGCGCCAGATCGAGCACCTGCGCGACCTGAACCTGCCCACGCTGTGGAGCATCTCGATGCACGAGGTGTTCCCCGGGCACTTCGTGCACTACCAGAACCTGCGCACCGTCGATTCGAAGGTGCGCCGCTCCACGATGCTCGCCCCGAACTCGTACATCGAGGGCTGGGCGCACTACGCCGAGCAGATGATGATCGAGGCCGGCTTCGGCCGCGGCGATGCCACCGTGCAGCTCGGCCAGCTCGCCGAGTCGCTCGTGCGTCTGGCGCGCTTCGTGGTAGGCATCAAGCTGCACGCCGACGACTGGTCGGTGGAGCAGGGGGTGCGGTTCTTCCAGAACGAGGCCTACCTGGAAGAGTCGCACGCGCGCCGCGAAGCCGAACGTGGCACCTTCGACCCGGGCTACGTGGTCTACGCGGCCGGCAAGCTGATGCTGCTGAAGTTGCGGCAGGACTGGCAGGAACAGCAGCCCGGCAAGACCTCGCTGCGCGCCTTCCACGATGCGCTTCTGGGATGGGGCTCGGCGCCGTTCTGGGCGCTGCGTCAGCTCATGCTCGGCAGACCCGCCGACGACCTACTGGAGTAAGCCATGCCGCTCTATGAATACGAGTGCGACGTGTGCGCGCACCGTTTCGAAGTCATTCAGAAGTTCTCGGACCCGCACGTCGAGGTGTGTCCGAAGTGCGGCGGCCACGTGCAGAAGCTGCTGTCGTCGCCCGCGATTCAGTTCAAGGGCAGCGGCTTCTACCTGACCGACTACGGCCGCAGCGGCGCCAAGGCCGACAGCGCCAACGCGAAGGCCGGCAAGAACGACAGCGGGTCGGGTAGCGGGTCGAGCAGCGGGTCGAGCAGCGGCAGCGACAGCAAGCCGTCCGAGGGCAAGTCGTCCGAGGGCAAGTCGTCCGACAGCAAGTCGTCCGACAGCGGGTCGAGCACCAAGAGCGACAGCGGCAGCGGCAGCAAAAGCAGCAGCAGCAGCGATTCGTCGTCGAAGCCGGCCGCGCCCAGCAAGGCAGACTAGCCCAGCGCCCAGGTGGCGCGGCGCTAGTCGAGCGCCTTGATCTCGCGCAGGTACTGCTTGAAGGCGTCGGCCAAGTCGGGCCGGCGCAGGGCGAAGTAGACCGTGGCCTTCAGGAACCCGAGCTTGTTGCCGGCGTCGTGCCGCACGCCGTCCACCTCGAGCGCATAGAACGGCCGCGCCTTCAGCAGCTCCCGCATCCCGTTTGTGAGCTGAATCTCGCCCGATTTGTCGGATTTGGTGGCCTCGAGCGCCGGAAAGATGTCGGGCGTGAGGATGTAGCGGCCGATGATGGCCAGGTTCGACGGCGCTTCGGCGCGCGACGGCTTCTCCACCATGTCGAGGATGCGGTGCACGCGCGGGCCGAACTGCGGGGCGGGTTCCACCGCCAGAATGCCGTAGCTCGAGACGTCGGCCTCGGGCACGCGTTCCACGGCGATGACCGGGGCGTTCACCTGGGCGAACACATCCGCCATCTGCTTGAGCGCCGGCGGACTTGCGTCGAAGATGTCGTCGCCGAGCACCACCGCAAACGGCTCGTCGCCCACGAGGCCTTTGGCCATCAGCACAGCGTGGCCCAGCCCGAGCGGCTCGGCCTGG
>Ga0105044_10003309_pt1 | contig 22084 bp, 22 predicted proteins | sample MAT01_FD_78092 | JGI IMG/M metagenome (GOLD analysis project Ga0105044, IMG submission 78092) | Freshwater microbial communities from Lake Fryxell liftoff mats and glacier meltwater in Antarctica - MAT-01 | ecosystem: Environmental > Aquatic > Freshwater > Ice > Liftoff microbial mat | place...
CTCGATGGCCATGAACCGGCCATCGATCATGCGAAGTCCAGGCTGGCCCTGTACGAATTTCTGCAATGGCGAGCGAACGCCAGCGGCCGCTTCGAGCCCTTCGCGCTGGAACTGCGCGATGGCGTCGTTGCCGGTTGGCGCATGCACGAGTACCGCGTGCCTCAATGTCCGCGTCAGGTACAGCTCGTAGGCGCTGCCGGTGCCCACCGCGATACGCACACCGGCGCGATCGACATCGGCTACGGTCTGCAACGGCGATGCCACTGGCACCATATACGCACCCTCGATAATCACATAAGGCGCGGTGAATTCGACTGCAGTGGCGCGGTTCGGGTCGATCGCCAGGAACGCCACATCCCATGCTGCCGTTGCTGCGGCAGCGAAAACCTGGCCCGCTGCGTCATAGCCGACAAGCGTTACCGGAACACCCAGGCGCCTTCCCAGTTCATGCGCCAACTCGACCGTGACGCCACCTGGTTTGCCGCCGGGCCCATCGCGCTGCGCCAGTACCGGGTTACCGAAGTTGATCGCGGCGCGCAGCGTGCCGGAGGGGGCAAGCTGACGGACGATGGTGGCGGGAGCGGTGTCGGGCACAGGAATCCTCGTGCATAAGCTACACCAATGCCAACCCCGGCGCCGCGCTACAACCGCAGCCACCCCAGTGGATGATGCGCGATCGCGATGCCGATCATGATTGCGTAGATGGCAAGTGCCGCGATGAAACAGCCGATGCTTGCGCGCCTCGTCGCGGCGCGCTTCAGCGCATAGCTGCCGAGCACCACGTACGCAACGAGCAGTGCGACCTTCGCCGTCAGCCAGTGATTGGCGAACATCGCGCCGGGCAGGATCGAGACCAGCATCAACGCGGCGGTGAGCAGCACTGTATCGATGCCGTAGCTCGCGTAACGGACGATGCCGGTCATCGCCCGGCGTTGCCGGCTGGCGTGCACCATCGCGCCCCGCGTCATGAACAGGGCGCCGCTCACGAGTACTGCGACGACGTGCACGGCCTTGATCTGCGCGTAGAACGCAAGCATGGACCTACCCCGCCTTGCCATCGGCGCGCCGCGTCAGGTAGATGCGGATCGAATGCAGCACCCATGGGGTGAAGGCCACCAACCAGCCGAATGCTGCCAGCGCCTGCCAGGCCAGCGCATCCGGCACCAGTTCCGCAGTCGCGCGCATCACCGCTACGCACTGGATGGCCACGAAGGCAAAGCCTGCCGCCCACCCGAGCACCAGGGGCCGGCCGGAATGCCCCTGCGTCACGCGGGTCACCATCGCGACCAGCAGGCTTCCGAAGAAGCCGATGAACAACGCATGCGCCGGCGCGCGGCCGAGCGCAAAGTTACCGGTAGCCGCATACCACGCGCTCTGTGCCACAAACAGGATCATGGCAACCGGCAGCCAGAGATACCCGGCGAATAGCACGCGCAGCAGCGGCGGCATCGGGCCGCGCGGCCAGTTCTTCCACAGCCACGTACCGGTCAGCATTGTCAGGCCCGCGTCGGGCAGCCACAGCCATGCATACCCGTGGCGTGTCTCGAACCAGAGGTGTACGACGGCAAGCACCCAGAACCCGGCCAGCCAGGACATGGGTCGCCATCCCGCGTGGCCCGGCACGGCAAGCTCGGCGAAGAACGGAAACATCCGATGCGCGACCGTCACGAAGATGGGCACCAGCAAGCCGAAAGTGCCCAACTTGATCGCGATGAAAAGCAGTCGCGCGTCTTGAAAGTGGAAGGACGCGGCGTACAGCGCGAGCCCGACCAGGCCGAACGTCAGCGCCGTCGCGCAGGATACGGCGTGCCAGGTCCTGCCGGACTCGTTCCAGAGCAATCGCAGCAACAAGCCGAGCCCAAAGACCCAGCCTGCGATCGTCAGCGCCGCCCCGGCGTGGAGCAGCCACGGCGTGCCAAGGAGACCCGCCAGTGTCAGGACCTGCCCGCCCAGCAACCCGACACCGACCGGAACGTAATGCCAACGCGCAAGGGCCGGCTGGTTCATCCAGCGCGGAAATACCGTCAACAAAAAACCGAAGATGAACGGCGGCAATACCAAGTATTGCATTAGGATCGCATGCAGCCAACCGGCGGGCAACGTCGGTTGCCCCAGCCCGATGAGCTGCCACCGCGCATCGACCAGCCAAAGCGCCCACCACGCCATCGCCAGCAGCACATTGGTGGCACCAACAAAGAAAAGCAGCCGGTGCGGCGCGGCCCCCAGCATCGAAGGCGACAAAGATGCACCGGCACTGGCCACCGCCCGCATCGGGCAATGCTTCGGATACTTGAGTATCACGTTGCCCGTTCCGAGGGTACGGTCGAGCGCATCGGCACGATCCAGTGCCGCGTCACGAACCACGCCAGCAGCAGCGCGCCGACGGTGAAGTTCGTGTCGCCTGGAACGCGCATCCATACCAGCGTCTTGATGATCGGCTGGCCCATGAACGCGGCGGACCGCGCATGCCAAGATCCGTCCTCGAGCGCTGCTTCGCCCTGGAGGATGCCCATGGGCAGCAGGGTCAGCAGGGCCGCAAGGCCGAGCCACAATCTGCGGATAGTGTCCATGACGCGCTCCTTGGAAGATGCGTTTCATGGTCGGCGTTGACGCACTCGCGCGCCCTGACGCAGGTCAAGTCGGTCTCAACTTCGCAGGATGGGCGCCGCGAGTTCTTCCAGGCGGTCGAAGTCCACGAGCTCGACTTCCCGCCGGTCGACGACGATCAGGTTGTCGTCCTGGAACCGCTTCAGTACGCGGCTCACCGTTTCCGGGGCAAGGCGCAGGTAGTTGCCGATGTCGGTGCGCGCCATCGTCAGTTGGAAACGGCGCGGCGAAAAGCCGCGCGACGCGAGCCGTTGCGAAAGCCCAAGCAGAAAGGCCGCTATCCGTTGATCCGCCGACCAATCGCCGGCAAGCCGCGTCGCCGCCCCGATGTCGCGGCTCAACAGCCGGAACAGGTGGTTCTGCAGCTCAGGCAGCCGGCTGGCCAGCGCAGCCATCCTGGTAAATGAAAACCGGCAAAGCCACACAGTGTCGAGCGCGACGGCATTGCACGGATAGTGCTCGCCGTCGATGGCATCGAGTCCGATCACTTCACCCGGCAGATGAAATCCAACGACGCGTTCCCGGCCATCGCGGTCGACCACATAGGTCTTGATCGCCCCAGCGCGGACGGCAGCAATGGCCTCAAAGCGGTCGCCCTTGCGGAACACGTGCTCGCCGGCATGAAACGGGCCAACGTGCTCGACCAGTACGTGCAAGTCCAGGAGTTCGCGTTTGTCCATGCCATGCGCGAGGCAGGCTTGCGAGAAGGCACAGGTCGAGCAAAAATGGAGCGAGTCGCCGTCGTCGGCGACCGTGCGCGCGTCCGCCAGCGGAAAGACGGGCCGGCTCATCGCCGACCGACCGGCGGACCTAGATGGCGCGCGAGAACTTCACCGGCACGCCGGGATTGTCGAAGTAGCGATCGAAGCACATCGCGATATTACGCAACAATAACCGACCCTGCGCGGTGGCCCGGATGCAATCGGCATCCATGCGGACCAGTCCGTCATCGAGCAATGGCTGAAGGCGGACGAGAGCGTCGCGAAAGTACGTTGCAAAGTTGATGCCGTAGCGTCGCTCGATTGCCAACACAGAAACTTCGGCCTGGCACATCAGGTGCTGGATCAGGTCGGCGCGCAACTGGTCGTCGTCGCTCATCTGCATGCCGCGAATCACCGGCAGGCGGCCCTCATCAATCGCCGTCTGCCAAGTCGGAAGGTCACGGGGATTCTGGCTGAATGTGGCGCCGATGTGGCTGATCGCGCTGACTCCAACCCCGATGAGATCGCTATCGGCATGCGTCGTGTAACCCATGAAGTTTCGATGCAGCGTCCCGTTCGCCTGGGCCAATGCGAGGTCATCATCCGGTAGAGCAAAGTGGTCCATGCCGACGTAAAGGTAGCCTGCGGCCGAGAGCTTGTCGATCGCCACTTGCAGTAGCGCGATCTTGCAATCCGGCGTGGGCAGCTGCGTGGCATCGATTTTCTGCTGTGGCTTGAAGAACTCCGGCAGATGGGCGTAACTGTAGATCGCTAGGCGGTCCGGCCGCGCTGCGATCACAGTGTCGAGCGTCTTCGCGAATCCTTCCGGCGTCTGCATCGGCAGGCCGTAGATCAAATCCACGTTGACGGAACGAAAGTGGTAGCGGCGGCACGCCTCGATGATCGCAAGCGTTTCCTCCACCGTCTGCAGCCGGTTCACCGCCGCCTGGACCACCGGGTCGAAATCCTGCACGCCAAGGCTTGCTCTGTTGAACCCGATCGTCGCGTACTCGGCGACATCGCTCGGCGACATCGAGCGCGGATCGAGCTCGATCAAAAGTTCGCGGTCGCACCGGTTGGCGAAGTGGAAGTGGTGACGCAAGGTATCCACCACCTCGCGCAGCTGCACTGGCGACAGGAAGTGCGGGGTACCGCCACCGAAGTGGATCTGGACGACTTCGCGATCGCGGTCGAACATCGCCGCCGTCATTGCAATCTCGCGATACAGGCGCGCGAGATAGGTGGAAGCCTGCGCCTTGTCGCGGGTGATGATGCGATTGCAGCCGCAATAGAAGCAGGGACTGAAGCAGTACGGGACGTGCACGTAGAGCGACAGCAGGCGCGGGATCGGGTCTCCGTTGCTTTCGATGACAGCGCCGCGGAGCGCCCGCTCATCGAAATCCGGCGAGAAGTGCGGCGCGGTCGGATAGGACGTGTATCGCGGGCCCGGCCGGTCGTAGCGACGGAGTAGCCCGGCATCCAGGGGGGGCTTGGTACGCATCGGCAGAAGCCTGCCGCGACAATTACCGGTCCGCCATGATGCAGATCAACCAGACTGAACAATTCAGGATTCGTGTCAAGTGGTTGCGCCGAGAAAGGTGGTGCGGCCAGTGTCATCGGGGGGCGGTCCGGATAGCGAGCCGCTGTCATGAGCATGACCCAGGTGCGGTCACCAGGCGGTCTATTGATCGATTTGGTACCCCGCGGCCCCAGCCCCTTGACATTCGATCGATCGATCGATAAAAATACAGCGCATCGCCCCCGCCACCTCAGCCACTGGAGAATCTCGATGACACTCAAATCGCCGTCGCGTGCCACGCCCGCTGTGTTGCTCTCCGCGGCGTTCCTGCTCCTCGGGCCCAGCTCGACCGCTGCCCAGAGTCCCGCCAAGAGCTGCCATCCCGACGGCAGGCCGGTGGAGCCGCAGGTCATCTTCAATTCCAGCGGCGGCACCTACGGCGAGAACATGGAGCGCATCTTCTTCAAGCGCTTCAAGGAGGAATGCGGCGTGCAAGTGACGCAGGTGACGGATGCCCGCACCTACGCCCAGCTCAAGCAGTTCGTGCAAAGTGGGAATGTTCCCTGGGACATCGGCGGGACCAGAACCGACCAGGAGTTTCCGCTGGGCATCAAGGACGGCCTCTTTCAGCGGCTGCCGGAGAATTTCTGGAACTCGATCAAGGGCGAGCTCGTGCCCGGGTCATTCGGCCCCTACGGGGCCTGGGCCACGCCGTACTCCGACGTGCTCATCTATTCGACCACGGCGTTCCCCAAGGGCATGACGTCATGGGCCGACTTTTGGGACGTCAAGAAATTCCCGGGTTCGCGCACCATGCAGAACAACCCAGCCAACCTCGTGATGGCACTGATCGCAGACGGCGTGCCTCCCGACAAGGTATATCCGCTCGATCTCGACCGGGCCTTCAAGAAGATGGACGAGATTCGCCCGCACATCCGTGGCTTCTGGACGTCCGGCGACCAGCCGGTGCAGGGCGTCGCCAATGGAGAGTTCGTCGCGGGCACCGCCTGGAACGGTCGGGTCTCCTCGGCCATCAAGACCGGCAAGCCGGTCGCGGCCTCGTGGAATGGCGCCCTGCTTCGCGTGTCCTGGAACTTCATCGTCAAGGGCGCGAAGAACCCGCGCGCGGCGGAGGCACTCCTCTACTTCATGCAGCGCCCCGAACTGCAGGCGGAGCTCGCCACGGCCTCCGGATATGCCGGCGGTGCCAAGGGGGTGGTCAAGCTCGTGGATGCCTCGCTCGCGTCGTCCCTTGCCACGAGTCCCGAGAACATCGCCGTGGCATCCGTCGTAGATGCACAGTGGTGGGCGGACAACAACGCCGCCGTCCAGGCGCGCTGGAACGCGTGGGTTGCCAAATAGTGAAATGTCGTGGGAAGGTAATTTAATGAATCAGCTGATCACGGTCGAAGAGCGCAACGGTGCCACCCTCGTGGGTCTGAACGATCCCGAGCATCTGAATGCATTCTCGGTCACCTTGCTGGAAGAGTTGCATGCCGTCGTGATGCAGCAGGTGGCCAAGGCAGACGCCTGCAGGTTCGTCTTCCATGGCCACGGGAAGGCGTTCTCATCCGGCGCCCACATGCCGGATTACTTCAAGACGCTCGACGAGGTGCGGAACCATCGCGCGCGCCGCTTCTACGATTCGGAGCGCAAGCTGATCGAACTGGTGCGCGTGTTGCGACGCCCCACCACGTTCTCGGTCGCGGCCGTACATGGCTGGACCGTGGGGATCGGGGTCGAGCTCGCCGTCGCATGCGACTTCATCGTCGCGGCGCCCGATACCCGCTTCTGGCTTCCGGAGACGTCGGTCGGCTGGAACGCCGGCATGGGCATGACGAACCGGCTGACCCGAGCCGTCGGTGGCGGCTGGGCGCGCCGGCTCATGTTGCTGGGCGAAAAGATCGACGCCGCCAAAGCCGAACAGATTGGGCTCGTGACCCGCATTGTGGAGAACGGGCCCGTGGTGGACGGAGCCATCGACGTCCTGCGCGTCATTGCCGGCCAGTCGCCGCTCGCCGTGCAGTACGAGAAGCTCCTGCTCGATATGCTGCCCAACGTGTCGGATGAACAGGCGATGGAAATGGAGATCATCACGGGCTACTGGCTCGCGCACACCAACGATGTGCACGAGGCCGCGCACGCCTTCGTGGAACAGCGCAAGCCCAACTTCACGGGCGAGTGACGTCTCCCTCCACTCAGAGAGTGGTCGAAGTTGACGGCCCAAAGGGCGGGATCGGCATGACCGTGGTTGCAGCCGCGCCACGAGGCCGCCGGGAAGACAGGCGCCTGCGCACACTCGTACTGATCCTGCTCGCACCCGCCGTGGCGCTCGTGTTCACGAGCGTGGTCGTGCCCACCCTGATCGCCCTGGCCGACTCGTTCCAGCACGAAGGACGCTGGACGGTGGCCAATTACGCGAGCTTTGTCGTCGAAGCGCCCTACCTGCGCGTGATGAGTAACACGTTGGTGATCGCCCTGATCGTCACTGGCCTCTGCATTGCGCTGTCCGCGCCGGCTGCTGCCTTTCTCGCGGCGCAGGATCAACGGGCGGCGGCAATTCTCTTGGGACTGCTCGCCGCATCGCTGTGGATTTCCGTGCTGGTGCGCATCTATTCCTGGCAGGTCCTGCTTGCGCGCGTGGGACCGATCAATCAGATGCTGCAAGCGCTTGGGTTTACCGCGGAGCCTGTCCCGTTCCTCTACACCCGCGGAGCCGTGGTCGTAAGCATGGTGCAGTTCCTTATCCCCTACGCGACGATGATGATGTACGCCGGCATGCGCCGCGTCGACTGGGAGCTGGTCACGGCGGCGCGAACGCTCGGCGCCTCCCTGACCACCGTCTCCATCCAGATCTACTGGCCCCAGGTGCGTTTTGCCGTGACCTCCGCCGCGCTCGTGGTGTTCATGATCGCCACGAGCTTCTTCGTCTCGCCGGCCATCCTGGGGGGGCCGCGCGACATCATGATCGGGATGCAGATGCATTCGGATCTCGTCAACCGATATGAAAGTGGCATGGCCGCCACCACTGGCGTGATCCTCACGGCGATTCTGCTGGTCGTGGCCTGGATCGCGTTGCGCGCAGGTGGAACTTCTTTCCGGCGCCTGGCCACCGCGCTCGACCGATGAAGGGCAAGCGCATCGCCCGTGGCCTCGGCTGGATCTATTGCGTCTTCATCGCGTTCTTCGTGCTGTCGCCTGTAGCGATCATCTTCCCGGCGAGCTTCGGCGCATCCGAATCGCTGGAGTTTCCACCCCGTGCGTACTCCCTCCGCTGGTACGAGCAGGTGCTGGGCGACCCGCAATGGCTGGCATCGGCCGCACTGTCCGCGCGAATCGCACTGTTCGCGGCGCTCGCGGCCACGGCCGCGGGACTCCTCGTGGGTCTGTCTCACTTCCTGGTGAAACGGGTGGCACCCGGCGTGCGTTCATTCCTGATGCTACCCATGGTCGCACCGCATATCGTTCTGGCCACGGGCCTCTTCTCGGTGCTTCTCAACGCGCGGATGCTGGGGGATGCGAACGTGCTGGCCCTGATCCATGCGTCGTTGGCACTTCCCCTCACAATGGTGATCTTCATCAACGCCGTGGAGAGCATCGACCCGCTTCTGTGGACTGCGGCCAGCACGCTCGGCGCGCGTTGGTGGACGATCCTGCGCCAGATCCTGCTGCCCATCCTGCTGACGAGCGTCGTCGTCGCTTTCGTCCTCGCCTTCGTCGTGTCGTGGGACGAGGTGACCTTCGCCATCTTCGTGGGGCCGTCGATCGTCCCCACGCTCCCGGCCCGCATGTTCTACTACCTGCGCGAGCTCATCACGCCCGCGCTCGCCGCCGTGGCGAGCCTGCTCGTGCTGGTGACGATCGTCGTGGGCCTACTCATTTTGCTGGTGCGATGGATCGGACGTCCCCGGCGGGCGACGGCCGTACCGTCCAAGGAGGCACGGTGACGGTGGCAGTCAACGCAGCGAGCCTAGGTGAGCTCGTCGAGCGCTGGGCGCGCGCGCGGCCCGGGGATACGTTCCTGCTAGACCCGGCAGGCACGCGAACGACCTACGTCGTGTTCAATCAACGGGCGGAGGCCGCTGCAGCATTCCTTCAAGGTATGGCCATCGGCGCGGGCGATCGCGTACTGACGATCTGCCAGAATCAACTGGGCTTCTTCGCCGCTACCTTCGGCGCCTGGAAAATCGGTGCGGTGGTGGTTCCCGTTGCACACGAGCAGCGCGGCCACGGTCTTGACCAGATAGTCCGCAATGCCGATCCCGCACTGATCCTGGCGGACGAGGCAGGACGAGCGGCGCTCGCAAGCATGGCGCCGGCCGCTCGGCCCGATGGCACACGCGTTCGGGATATCGGGCTCGCAGGAAAATCCTCGGCGTTGGGGTTCCACGCGGTTCCATACAACTCGGACGCGCCGGCGCTCATCATGTACAGCTCCGGAACGACAGGCGTTTCGAAGGGTTGCGTTCTGTCCCACGGCTACATGGTGCTCGCGGGCACAGAGTTCTGTCGCGCGTCTGACATGACTCCCAAAGACGCGCTGTACTCCGCGGGGCCCTTCTCTCACCTCAATGCCTGGTGGGCTTTCGCAGGCGCCATCGTGGGCGGCGTGCAACAGGCTTTCGATGTGCGCTTTTCCGCCTCACAATTCTGGCGGCAGGTCGAGGCATCGGACGCAACGTTGTTCGACTACGTCGGCGCCATGATCGCCATCCTCCTGCGTCGCGAGGAGGGCCCAGGTCCGCATTGCCGCCTTCGTGCCGGGCTCGGTGGCGCGGCCCGGCCGGACGAGATGGCCGCCTTCGCCACGCGCTTCGGGATCCCTCTGCTCGAGTGCTATGGACTCACCGAGTGCTGCCTTCCCACGTTCCAGCGGCAATCCGAGCTCCGGGTTGGATCGATCGGCCGGCTTGCCGATTCCGTCGAGGCCAGGATCGTCGATGATCTGGGGATCGAGGTCCCAGTCGGAGCGAGGGGCGAACTGTGGCTCAAGGCGAAGGATCAGCGCGCCATGTTCTCCGGCTATTGGCGGCGCGATGACCTGACCGCCGCCGCTTTCGCCGACGGTTGGTTCCGTACCGGCGACATCTGTCGGCAGGATGCGGACGGCTACTTCTACTACGTCGACCGCAGGCGTCATTTCATCCGGCGACGCGGCGAGAACATCAGCGCCTTCGAGGTCGAAGGAACGATCTTCGATCATCCGGCTGTCGCGAATTGCGCGGTAGTGGGCGTTCCGGCCGAGATCGGCGAGGAGGACATCCTGCTGGCTGTCCAGCCAAAGCCCGACGCCATCATCGATCCCGCCGAATTGCTAGCGTGGTGTCACGGTCGGCTGGCGGCCTTCATGGTCCCCCGCTATGTTCGCGTGATCGAGCTTCCGTTGACCCCGAGCGAACGCGTCGAAAAGCAAAAGCTACGCGATGAAGGCGTGGCGCCCGGGACATTCGATGGCGAGCGGGACGATTGCATGGTGCCGCTGCCAGGTCTTGCATCGAAGTCACAAATGCGCGCCTTGGGTATGCGCCGAATCGGCGAGCCGGAAGTACTCACTGTGGGGGATCCAGGACCGCCAGGCCCGGGTGAGGTTCGGGTTGCGGTCGAGTTGGTCGCGCTCTCGATCGCCGAAGTGCGTGCGCTGCGCGGAGACCGATTTCGTCACTTCGGCCAAACCCTCGATCCGAATGAGCCTTTCATCTTCGGCTTCGCCGGCGCGGGCCGGATCGTGGCCAGCGGATCGGCGGGCATCGCGATCGGCACGCGGGTCGTCCTGTCGGGACTGGCCTCATGCGGCCTTTGTAAGCATTGTCTGCAGGGCTTCGAGAATCATTGCGCGAATTTGCAGTTCTCCGGCATCGATGTGGGCTGCCCCGGATTCGCTCGCGAATACGTGACGTTGCCCGCACGTCGGACCTTTCCCGTGCCGCATACGATTTCGCTCGAGAGGACCTGTGTGGTCTCCGAGGTGGCAACGGCCATTCACTTGCTACGTCGCGGCCGCCTGAGATCCGGTGAATCGGTGGGCATCGTGGGGGCCGGCCGGCACGGTCGCCAGGTCGTGCGTGTCGCCAAGCGACTCGGCGCTCGCGTGGTGGCCGTGGATCCCAATCCGGCCGCGCGCGAGTTGGCACTCGCCGCGGGTGCCGACGAGGCTTGGGCGCCCGGTGACGCGGCCGAAGGCGCGCACGATCTCGTGGTCCACGCCAACTCCGTGGAGGCGTCGCTGATCACGTCCTGCGATATCGCGAAGGTCGGCGGTCGCATCGTGTTGCTCGGAACTCCGGGAGCGGTCGACGTGGCGGTGCCGGACTTCACCCAGCGCGTCGTCACGAGCGAGCGGGAGCTCATCGGCACCGATAGCAAGAATCCCGAGGAGTTCGAAGCTGCGATCGAGATGATGTCCTCCGGTCGGGAAGATTGGGAAATCCGACGGCCACGCCGGGTGCCTCTCGTGTCGGCCCCGTTCGAATTCGCCGAAGCCGCGCGGCGTTGGCCCATCGAAGACGAGTTGTTCGTCGAGATTGCCTGCGGTCCAACGAGATCGACGGCTGCAAGATGACCCGGGACCGCATGCAGTCGGCCAACAAGCGCGCGGAGTCCGCGCCGGAGTGCCGAATTGCGCTCGAAACCTCGCGCATCGAGCCGTGCGATATTGCCCGCCTCGCCCGCGCCCGTGCCGCCGGCGCTTCGGTATTGGAAGCGCTCGCGACGGAGCCCCATGGGAGGTTCGCCATCGGGCGCGTCGAGGTAGCGAACGACGAGTTGACTGCGAGAGGGATCGCACCTGGCGATCGCGTTGCGATCCACCGTGCGGACCTGCGGCCAACGGCCGGTTCGTTATGGCGAGCCGAAGTCGATGTCCCTGCGGACGCGATTCATCTCGTGCCCGCCCAGTGGAGCCGGGCACGCGCTGCGTTGTTGCCGGAACTCGCGCTGGCCTTGCGGGCCCTGCGGGCAGGTGCTGCCACGACCAGCGATCGTGTGGCGGTCTTCGGCCTGGGCCCTGCTGCTCTATGCGCCGTTCGGATGCTGAAGGCTAAAGGCATCCGTACGGTGGTGGCCGTCGATGCCGACGAGGCGTCGCAGCGGACGGCCCTGGTACTCGGCGCTGATGTTGCACTGGCGCCCGTCGCGTTCGAGCACCTCGCCACTGCAAACGCCGACCAGGCCGCTGACCGGGCCATCTGCTTTATGCCGGACAACGCGTTGTTGGCACACGCGCTGCGATCGACGAATCACCTCGGAACGCTGGTTGTCGTAAGCTGGATGCTGAGCGAACCTGCAGTCCTCCCCGACTACTATCGAGAGATGATCATCAAGGAAACGACCATTGTGGGTGCCTACCGTCCGGCGGCTAAAGACTGGCAAGAGGCCGTGACTATCCTCTCGACGAGCGTGCTGGATGTCCTGGGCGATCCGACGGAGATCGCAATGGACGCAGCTCTTGAGACGCGCCTCCTGCAGCTCACGGACGTCAGCTTGACTCACGCACAGGCCCTTATCGTGTTCCCCAAATGAGTGTTCAAGTTGCCTCGAAGCCGCTTGTCGACGCCGACGATGGTCGCATGATCAAGCCCGTGGCTGCCCTGGAAATGAAGGGCGTCCACAAGGGATATGGGAGCGTCCAAGCCCTTCAGCCCACGAGCTTTCGGATCGAGCAGGGAGAAGTGCTGACCCTCCTCGGGCCAAGCGGTTCGGGCAAGTCAACGCTACTCGGCTTGGCCGCGGGCATCGTCAATCCCGATGGCGGCACCATCCACTTCAACGGCGAAGACGTCACGGATCGACCGACGCACCTGCGTGGCATCGGCATGGTCTTCCAACGCTATACCCTGTTCCCCAACAAGACGGTCGCGGAGAACGTCGCATTTCCGCTCGAGGTCCGCAAGCGACCGCGGCGGGAGATCGCGGAACGCGTCGCGCACTTCCTGGATCTGGTCTCGCTGTCGAAGGAAGCCGACCGCTACCCTTCGCAGATTTCGGGCGGCCAAGCGCAGCGTGTCGCGCTCGCGCGGGCGATCGTGTTCGAGCCTGCGCTCCTGCTAATGGACGAGCCGCTCGGCGCGCTCGATCGCCGCCTCCGGCAGTCGTTGCAGGACGAGATTCGCAGGATTCAGCAAACGACGAAGGTGCCCACGCTGTATGTCACGCATGATCAGGAGGAGGCCATGCACCTGTCCGACCGGATCGCCGTCGTCCGCGATGGCCGGATTGCGGCCATTGGGGCGCCGCGTCAGATATACGATAATCCCGCAAGCCGGTGGATCGCTGCTTTTCTGGGCGACGTGAATGCGCGTGATGTGGACACATGGCACGATCGTGAGGATGGATACGTCATCGCAACGATCGAAGGCGGTATCGAGGCCGTCGTCCGAATTTCCGACGCGGCGCGTGACGCAGAGCGGGCTACCCTGGTCGTGCGACCCGAGCGTTGTCAAATCTCAATGCATCCAACCCAGGCTCACAACAGCTTTCGCGGTGTGGTCGTCTCAACGTCCTTTCTCGGTCCGGTGCAGCGAGTTCGCGTTGCGACCGACAGCGGGTGGGAGGTCCTCGCCACCGTACCCGGACACGCGGCACCAGCGGAGTCCGGATCCATCGCCTACTGCGAGTTCGAACCGAGCGCTGCACTGATCGTGCCGCAGGTCTGAAGATCACGCGACGAAATTCAATGGCCGGCTCCGAACCATCGATCAGTACTGCGCAGCGGGTCACTGCCAGCGCCCTCCGCCTGTTCGCCTCGAAGGGGTTTCAGGCCACGGGAATTCGCGATATTGCCGAGGGCGCAGGAATGTCGTCGGCGGCCCTCTATTACTACATGGGCACAAAGGAACACCTGCTCCTCGGGATCATGCGGCACGCATTGACCGCCTGGTATGCCTCCACCCGCCAGGTCGTGGATGAATCGAAGGGTCCTGCCGAGAAACTCTGCAACTTCGTCCGGGCCCACGTCATCTGCTCTGGTCTTTACACGCTTGAGTCGGCGGTCGTGGATACCGAGACCCGATCGTTGACCGGCGACAACCGCGTGGAGATCGTGTCGCTTCGGGACCGCTACGAATGCCTGATGTACGACGTGCTGCGCAGTGGGGAGGCGGCGGGCGTCTTCACCATCGCCGATGTGCGTCTCCTGCGCCTCGGATTGCTGGAAATGTGCAATGGGGTGAGCCGCTGGTACTCCCCTTCCGGCCGATCGTCAATCGAGACCGTGGCCGACACCTTTGCCGAGTTCAGTCTTGCCGCAGCACGCGCTCGTCGAGGCGGGAGACCCGTTCGCCTCGCCGATCTCGACGTGAAGCCAAGCGCACATATTGTCAATCTCGTGCGCCAAGGCTTCGAAGCCAAAAGTGCGGCGAACATCATCGAACAAATGGCGTCGATGCCTCGCGTCGTCGCATGACCGGTATGGAAGGTGAGGCGATATGATCGTTCGAATCTGGCGGGGCTGGACGTCGCGCGTCAACGCGGATGCGTTTGAGCTCCGGGTCCGGACACACGCCCCCACACTGGCCCGTTCCAGTGGTTTCCGGGGAATGCGCCTCCTGAGGATCGATGGTGACACTGAATCGGAGTTCGTCACGCTGACCACGTTCGATAGCCTTGACGACGTGAAGGCATTTGCCGGTGTTGATTACACCAGCGCCGTGATTCCCGAAGCACTGCGCTCGCTGATTGCGCGAGTGGAGCCGGTGGTTGGACACTACTCGGTTCGGCTCGATCAGCACCCGCCTGACAGCACCTCGCCACTTTAAAATTAATCGCACTCCCCTTGGCGTCGACGACGAGGTCGATGCCGCGTGAGTCGCGATTCATGCTCGCGCTGATCTGCGTACCCAAAGCCGGCATCGGGCGACACCTGGATTTCTACAATCGCCGGCGACCGCACATCGCACTGGGCGACCGCACGCCCGACGAAACATACTTCACCCAACAACCTTTAAAGTACGCAGCCTGAATGAAATTCGGGGACACCGCTGGCGACCCGCCCGCGGATTCCCGCCACCGCAGGAAGTTTACTTGCGAGACGCGGAAAACTGTCTTTACCAACCGAGCCAGCTCTCTGAGCTCAGCACCGAAGAAGCCGAGGGGTCGGTTAGCGCGAAATACGAAGCCAAGATCGCCGCTCTCGAGCGCAAGGTCGGTCAGCTGAACATGGAACTCGATCTTCTACCGATCGACGGCGGCCCAGGAAGATCTGCGAGATGCCCGGCTCATCGAGCTGATCGAAGCCATCCAAGACGAATAGCCCGGCTACGGATACCGGCGCGTGACGCATGGGCTGCGCCGCCGAGGGCAACACCAAGCGCTTGCATTCGGCACTCGGCTACAGGTTACCAGACGAGTTCGAGAATCAACTGGTCCAGCTAACGGCTTGGATCTGACGCCCGGTGGTCCAGCTGCAGGGGTTCACTCCAAAACCCGGGGCAAGATTCGGTGCAAATCAGCAGGGTGGTTGTCGCCGGCGTTTCTGTATGTAGAACATCTTGATGTAATCGAACGACGGAACCCGACTGATTGCCTACTTTACGGGTCGACGTCCGCGCGAACCACTACGTGCTGGGTTCGGTAGAGATTCGATACGATTTTCGTCGTGGACAGCATCCCGATCGCGTGGCTCAGTTCGGCAAGCGCATCAGCAGTAGTGTCCAGGTCTAGTCCTTCCATCAGGAGTACCGTGCCCACAGTGCGGTCCGGCTCACCCTGGCTCTCCCGGTATCGCTTCTCGACGGTCGGCTGCTGGCCGAGACTGTTGTCGCCGCGCAATACGTGAAATGCCAGAACGCCGGGTGCGGTCATGATCGAGCGAACACGATGTGCGTCGGCAAAGGCATTTTCCACGTCAGGGGCATAGTCCATGTGGATCGTTCCGATATAACCGCCGGTGCCGTTGCCCGCGCTGGTGATCACGCGGCAGACGGTACGCGATGGCATAACGTAGGTCGCCAGGATCCGCTGTGTCCACGGCGTCGGATCATTCAACCGCGCAAGGTAGGAGGTGGACACCAGCACTTCCGGTGACGCCACTTCGTACATCATGAAGTACTTGAGGTGGGTGGGCGTGCCTTCGAGCGCAACCGCGCGACGGCCGCGCGCGAAACCCCGAACCGCGATCCGTTCGGGCATGTGCTGCAGGCTATGCCACGCGTTGTAGTCGGCCTCCGCCTCGGCCAACACACCGCCCCAGTTTACGAGTACTCCTGTTCCAAGCAGGCTCATCGCGTGGAATCAAAGAAGAGTGACGGGACCCACATACTCACCGCCGGAATATAGGTGACGAGCGCGAGCACCAGCAGGTTTGCAAGCAGAAACGGCAGTGTGGCCCTCACCATCGCGCCGAGCGAAGTTCGGGCCAGCACCACGCCGAGGTAGAGACAGTTGCCCACCGGCGGCGTCACGAGTCCGATGCCGAGATTGAGTACCATGATCGCGCCGAACTGGAGCGCGCTCACGTCTACCGACTGGGCGATCGGGTAGAGAATGGGGGCGAAGAGCAATAATGCGGGCACGAGATCCATGAACATGCCCACGATCAGCAAGAACACGTTGATCGCCAGCAGGACGCCGAACTTGCCGAGTTGCATCGACGTCATCGTATTCACGAGGAGGTCGGGAAATTGCTCGATGGCAATGATCCAGGCAGCCACCGAAGTGGTGGCCACCACGAAACAGGGAATGGCCGTGTTGACGGCAGAGTTGACGACGATGCGGTACATATCGCGCCATCCATACTCGCGGTAGACCACACCGCCCAGAAATAAGGCATAGACCACGCCGATGACGCCGGCTTCGGTAGCTGTAGTGATACCCGTGATAATGGCGCCAAGCAGGAATACCGGCAGCAACAGCGAAAGCAACGCCTGGCGGAAGGCGAGCCACAGCTCCGGCAAGGGTGCGCGCCGCGCCCGCTGCGGCCAACCCTTCTTCTTGGCCATGGTGTACACCAGCGCCATCTGGAAGCAGCCCACGAGGATGCCCGGCACCAGCCCTGCCAGGAACAGGGCTCCCACCGACGTGCTCATCGCCACGCCGTACAGGACCATGGGAATGGAGGGAGGAATCAGGATCCCGACCGTGGAGGAACACACGGTGATCGCACCGGCATCCGCACGTGAATAACCCTGCTTTTCCATGGCGGGGATCATGAGGCTGCCTATGGCGGCGGTATCGGCCACTGCGGACCCCGAGATTCCGCCGAAGAACATTGAAGAGGCGACATTCACGTGGCCAAGGCCGCCCCGAATGTGGCCGAAGAGCGCGTCGGCCAATCGCACGAGTCGCGGCGCGATGCTCCCTTCGCCCGCGAGTGCCCCGGCGAGAATGAACAAAGGCACCGCGACCAGCGGAAAGGAGTTGAGGGAGTTGACCATCTTGTGCGCAACGATGGTCAGCGGAAACTTGCCGTCGACCAGCAACGCGGCGACGGTCGACAATCCCATCCCGATGCCGAGCGGCATGCCCACGATAAGGGCCAGCGCGAACACGCCGAAGACGATAGTGATCATGCCGGCCCACCCGCGGGCCGCGGCGAACGAATCCGCTCGACGAGCAGATCTACAGCGTCTAACCCCATAAGTAGTCCCGTGAGCGGCAGCACCGCGTAGAAGATGCCGAGCGGCATCTTGAGTGCCTCGGACTGGCTGCCCATGGTCTGCCACGACACCATCGAGCCGGTGACCACCAGGAATCCGCAGAATCCGACGATGAGCAGCATCACCCCGATCTCCACGCACGAACGCAGGCGCTCCGGCAGTGCGTCCACCAGCGCCGTGAACGCGATGTGCTTCTTCTCGTGGAACGCGACCACCGAGCCTAGGAACACGATCCACACGAACATGAAGTTCGGAACCTCGGTCGCCCAAAAAAGTGACTGCTGGAGCGCGTAGCGCCAGAACACCCCCATCAGCACGCTGATGACCAGCGCGACAATGAGGGTGAACAAAACGGCACGCAGGCCGCGGATGACGATGGGCATGATGCTACTTGGCGTCGCGTACCGACTTGATGAGGTCCTTGCCGATCTTGTCCTCGTACTTGGCATACGATTCCATGGCCCCGGCTTCGAACGACTTGCGATCGACGTCGCGCACGATGATCATGCCCTTCTTGCCGAGTTCGTCGACGAGGCGCGCATTGGCTGCCCGCGAGTTCTTCACCTGCTCGTCGCGGCTCGATACGGCAGCCTTCATCGCGGCTTCCTGCAGGTCCTTGGGCAGCTTCTCCCACACCGTCCGGCTCAAGACCATCTGCGAAGGAATGTTCGCATGCGACGTCAAGCTCATGTACTTCTGCACTTCGTAGAGCTTGGACGTGCTGATGATCTCGGGCGGATTTTCCTGCGCCTTCACCACGCCTTGTTGCAGCGCCGAGTAGAGTTCGGCGAAATCGATCGGCGTAGGATTGGCACCCCACGCGCGGAATGCCACCAGCCACGGCTCCACATTGGGAACGCGGATGTCCACGCCCTTCAGATCGCTCGCCTTATTTACCGGCGCGCTTTTGGTGGTGATATGGCGGAAGCCAAGCTCACCCCAACCGAGCACTTTGAAACCCTTGTCGTACATCATCTGGTCGAGTTGCTTCTGCACGGGCGAGTCCTTGCGCAGAACCGCATCCACGTGGGCGTCGTCGCGATAGATCATGGGCAAGTTCAGCACGTCAAGGCGCGGATCGATCTGTCCGTGGCGGCCGAATATCGCGCCGTCGATAGTGCCGAGCTTCACACCTTCGATGTATTCCGTTTCCTTTCCGAGTTGTGCATTCGGGAAGATCTTGACTTCGATCCGGCCACCTGACGTCTTCTTTACCTCGTCGCGAAATTTCTCGGCCCAGAGCTGGTAGCCGTGGGTGGTGGGCATCGCGTGCGCGATACGCAGGACAATCGGTGCGGATTGTGCGGCAACGACCCCGGCAAACGCGAGGGCGACTAGTGCTGCCACACTTCGGCCGGCAATGCGGGAAAACGAACTCATGGGTGATTCCTCCTTTACTATTGTGGGTTAGCTTCAATGGACGATCGACACTACGGCGCGAATCAGGTGTCTGGAGCCCGCGAACGGGCGTGGCGCTGGGCAAGGAAGCCGCGGGTGGCCTCGCCCGCGAGCACCGCTCGTTCACGGGCACTGCGTTCGCGATCGGCCCAGCGAGGTGCTTCCACGCTCAGCACGACATCGGCCGCGACCTGATCGAGAAGATCGTTAAGCCGCAATTGGCCGTCGCCGGGGAATAGTCGGTCGGCGCGGGCCTCGGCCACGAACTGATCCGGCGCCGGCAACTGCTTCGGTGCGTCGCACAGTTGCACATACGCAACTTGCGCAGTCGGCACATCGATGAGGTCTTCCGGGCGGCCCCCGGACCGACTGAGATGCAGGCAGTCGACACAGATCGCGCCATTTTGACTTGCGCTCTCGGCAAGAAATCGGCGCGCGTCCACAATCGTGTTCACGGCACGCCAGCGCATGAATTCGAGCGCGACCGTGAGACTGCGCTGCGCGGCCGCCTCACACAGGGCGGTGAAGGCTGCCACGGCACGCGGTCGCACCGGATCCTCGACCACTACTTGGACGATGCGCCCACCCAGCTCGGCGGTGGCGTCGAGCAACAGGGAGAAATCGGCGACGCGGGTGCTGGCCGTGATGGTGAGCGCATCGACGTCGAGCAGGGACGTCCCGCTATCTGCAAATGCCCGCTTGATCGCGTGCAGCATCTTCGGGTGCCCAGCGATCGGATGGTCGAGCGCGAGTCCGATCGGCGCGACCAGGCGCAGCCCCACCCATGCGAATCCGCCTGCGGCCGCCGCCTCGATCTGGTCAACGGGATGGGCGCCGGCGGTGGTGAGATAGGCCAGCCCCAACGGAGGAAGGTCGTTCGGCTCGAGTGCTACGGACATGTTGGCCAGGGGCAGTGCGGACAGGATCACGGCGTCAGTAGGTGGCGCGACCGCCGGACACATCGAAGACAGCGCCGGTAGAGAACGAGCATTCTTCCGAGGCAAGCCAAGCGACCAGTGCGGCCACTTCTTCAGCGCGACCGAGCCGGCCCATGGGTATCTTGGCGATGACCTGAGCCCGAAACTCCGGTGTCAACTGCGAGAGCATCTGGGTGTCGATTGCAGCCGGGGCTACGGCATTCACGCGGATGTTCGTCAGCGCGAGTTCCTTGCCGAGCGATTTCGTGAGGCCAATCACGGCGGCCTTGGAGGCGGCGTAGCAGGAGGCATTAGCGTTGCCTTCCTTGCCCGCAATCGAACTCAGATTCACGACGCGGCCGTAGCCGGATTTCTGCATCTCCTTGACGACGGCGCGACAGCAGTGGAAGACGCCGTCGAGATTGAGCGCCATCGTGCTCCGCCAGCCATCGAGCGGATAATCGACGAGCGGCGCCAATGGTCCGTTGATGCCTGCCGAGTTGACGAGTATGTCGATGCGGCCGAAGTCACGCACCGTGTCCGCTGCGGCACGCTCCACGGCGTCATAGTTCGTGACGTCGACGTCGTATCCGCGGCTCGCAGGCAGGCGTTGCGCACTCTCCAGCACTTTCGCAGTGTCGACGTCCCAGAGCGCGATACGTACGCCCGATTGACTCAGGCGCTCCGCAATGGCAAAGCCGAGACCTCCGGCGCCGCCGGTGATGATCGCTACCCGTGCTGGCTCGGTGCTGCGCTTCGCGTTTTGCATCCAGCCAGCCTCCGTGCACGCCGTAGACGAGTCAGCGTCCACCTTCGCGTTACCTCGCGCGGTGGTCTGCGTCGATTTAGCACTGACATACTACCATGTCAGATATCGGAGTCAAGAATTTTGGCGCGTGGCAGTGCAAACCGACCGACAACGAGCAGGGGAACGCCGAGGTTCGCCCGTGACTGCGGAAACGTCTAGTCGTCGAGCAGGGCGATCGACTCGTCCGCCTGTCGCCGGCGGTCGGCGGTGCGCGGTGTTGCGGACTGCCGCGACTTCGGCTCATACCGCTGGCGCATCTTGAGGATGTGATCCGTCAAGATGGCTTCGGCGGCGGGCAGGTCGTTGCGTGCGACCGCCTTGATGATCTGCTCATGTTCGACATTGGCAGCGGTGCGTACGTTCGCGGTGGAACTGTGCGCGCGCAGGGCGGAGACCTTGCCCGAGGCCAAGCGGTAGGCCTCGGTGAGATAGTGGTTCTGGCAATTGCCAAGCAGAGATTCGTGAAACGCGCTGTCGGCACGCGCACTGGCGAGAGGGTCTTTGGCCGCGCGGGCAGCCGCCATGGCGCTGGAGGCACTTCTCATCTGTGCAAGCATGGCCTTGCGGCTGTGGGCGAAACAAAGGCGGAGCGCCTGCACTTCGATGATGCAGCGGAACTCGCACAGCTCGGCGAGATCGGCAACCGATGGCATGAACACGAAACTTCCGCGTTGCGGCTGGATGTGGATGAGACCCTGTAGTTGCAGCGCGGTGAGCGCCTCGCGAACTGGGGTTCGGCTTACCTTCAAGGCCGTGGCGAGCTTGTCCTCCGACAGCGCTTCGCCCAGCTTGAACTCAGCATCCAGGATGGCGTTGCGCAAGCGCTCGGTGACCTGCGTGGTCAAAGAACCCGGTCTGACAGTGGCCTTGACGATCAAGCGCGAATTCTCCAGAAATAATTATTGAGGTTACAAACCGGTCGCAGGCATGTCAAGCCGCAGCAGGCTTGCTTGCTAGTCGCAGTAGCGCAATGGCAATGATGGGTCAGGCGATCGAGCAGCGCCGTGGTCATCTTCGGATCGACGAATGCGGCGGCCCGTTCGGCGAAGCTCAGGTGCCGGCCAGATCGCGAAAGGCCGTGAAGCGGAAAATCTTCATCTGGTAGGCCACGGAACGCACCTCGCGTTCCGCCATCTCGGCCGTGAGAAGACTGCCGAGAACGGTCTGCGTCCCTTGATACGCCGGCGCCCCTTGCTGGGCCAGTTCGGTCACCGCCTGGGACATCCCGAATCGCTTCAACGTGTGCAGCGTCGTTACCATCGCCTCATGCTGCATGGCGGGTTCCCGGCAGGACGTCGTAGCGTCTGACATTGGCCTCGGGATCCGCGGTCAGCGCCAGCGTCTGGGGAGCGTTGATTGGCGCACAATCTGGGTTCGCTCATCACCTTCAACGTATCCGCCCATCCATCGCCCTCGTCAATCCAACGAAGGATATGACGCGGAGAGCGCGAAAGAGTTTCCTACGTGTTCTCTAGCGCCTGGCCACCACACGGGCGGACGCCTTCTCCTTTTTGTTTGCCATGGCGCGCGTGGGTTTTCGCCGC
>Ga0105044_10003310_pt1 | contig 22081 bp, 26 predicted proteins | sample MAT01_FD_78092 | JGI IMG/M metagenome (GOLD analysis project Ga0105044, IMG submission 78092) | Freshwater microbial communities from Lake Fryxell liftoff mats and glacier meltwater in Antarctica - MAT-01 | ecosystem: Environmental > Aquatic > Freshwater > Ice > Liftoff microbial mat | place...
CTTCGCGCGAGCGGCTGGCCGATGCGCTGGCTGTCGAAGTGTGCGGCGAGATCGTTGCGGCGATCCGCCAGGTCGTGGCGCGTGAACCCGACACGCGCGAGCATCTGGCCGTCGCGGCACATGCCTATCTGCAATACGCGGCCAATAATCGCGGCGCGTTCGATCTGGCGTTCGAGCGCGGCGAGGGCGACTGGGTGGGCCGGGAGCGCAGCGAAGCGGGCCTGTCGCTGGCGCATGTCTTCGGCGAGATCGCCGGGCGGCCCGGCATGGGTGCGTCGTTATGGGGCGGCGTGCATGGCTTGGTCGATCTGCTGCTCAAGGGCATGATCGATGTCGGACAGCGCGATCACGGCATGAGCGTCGTCCCGTCACGCGGTGAAATGTTGCTGCGCGGGCTGGTCGAGAGTTTGAAGAGCTAGGCTCCTCGAGGAGAGACGATCATGGGTGTGACTGGCGTTGGCGGGTTCTTCTTCCGCGCGAAAGACCCCAAAGCATTGACCGCCTGGTATGCCGAACATCTTGGCGTGGGCGCTGCGCCTTACGGCCAATGGGAGACGCAGGCAGGCCCGAGCGTCTTTGCGCCGTTCGCGGCTGACACGGAATACTTCGCCGCCGATCGTCAATGGATGCTCAATCTGCGCGTGGAAGATCTCGACGGCCTGTGTACGAGGCTGAGCGCAGCGGGGATCGAGGTCATAACCAAACCGGAATGGAACACGCCAGGCGTCGGGCGCTTTGCGCGCATTCATGACCCCGAGGCAAATCCAATCGAGCTGTGGCAGCCGGAATAACCGACGTCACTTGAAAGAAGGGCCGGTGTTTCCACCGGCCCTTCTTCGTTTATTTTTTCAGGGAGTCCCTGATTTCGCGGAGCAGCATCACGTCTTCCGGCGTCGGAGGCGGACCTGCAGCTTCCTCGGCCTTCTTGGGCATCATGCGATTGGCGGCCTTCACCAGCATGAAGACGGCGAACGCGATGATGATGAATTTGACCAGAGCGTTGACGAAGACGCCGTAATTGAGCGTCGCCACGCCCGCCTTCTGAGCGTCCGCCAGCACCGGATAGAGTACGTCGCGGCCCGAGAGCTGCAGGAAGAGGTTAGAGAAATCGACGCCGCCAAGTGCGAGCCCGATCGGCGGCATGATGATGTCGCTGACCAGCGAGCCGACGATCGCCGTGAACGCCGTGCCCATAATAATGCCGATCGCGAGATCGAGCACGTTGCCGCGCAGGATAAAATCTCGGAACTCTTTAAGCACTCTCGCCTCCTTAACTCTGGGAACACCACCTTCGCACACTCCGGCGAAGCGGCGAGGTTGGCAAGGACCTAGCCCATGAGCCGGGCGGCTTCGCGGGCGAAATAGGTCAGAACACCGTCCGCCCCGGCGCGCTTGAACGACATCAAATTTTCAAGGATCACCCGGTCGCCATCCAGCCAGCCGCGGTCGATGGCACCCTTGAGCATCGCGTACTCGCCGCTGACCTGGTAGGCGAAGGTCGGCGCGCCAAACTTCGCTTTCACCTTGGTGACGATGTCGAGATAGGGCAGGCCCGGTTTCACCATCACCATGTCGGCGCCTTCAGTGAGGTCGAGTTCTACCTCGCGCAGCGCCTCGTCGGAGTTGGCCGGGTCCATCTGATAGGTTTTCTTGTCGCCCGACAGCGCTGCCTTGGTGCCAATGGCATCACGGAACGGGCCGTAAAAGGCGGAGGCGTATTTCGCGGCATAGGACATAATGAGCGTGTCCTGACGTCCGGCAGCTTCGAGAGCGCTGCGGATCGCCCCGATTCGGCCATCCATCATGTCTGAGGGCGCGATGATGTCGCAGCCGGCCGCCACCTGAACCAGCGCCTGCTGGACAAGAATCTCGTTGGTTTCGTCGTTGAGGATCTTGCCATCTTTCAGCAGCCCGTCATGGCCGTGCGTGGTGTACGGATCGAGCGCGACGTCGCAGAGCACACCAATATTCGGGGCGCTCGCTTTGATCTCAGCGATGGCGCGGCAGACCAGATTGTCAGGGTTTAGCGCCTCGCGACCGTCTGGTGAGCGGTCATGCGGAGCGGTGTAGGGAAAGAGGGCGATACACGGAATACCGAGCTTGGCCGCCTCTCTCGCTGCGAGGCCGACCATATCGATCGACAGCCGGTTGACCCCCGGCATCGAGGCGATCGGGTCCTCAAGGAATTTACCCCCAGCCACGAAGATCGGCCAGATCAGGTCGTTCGGCGTTAGATGGGACTGACGGACCATACGGCGGGACCAATCGGCCTGACGCAGGCGGCGCATGCGGGTCGCGGGAAAGGATGCAGGCAAGGTCGGCCCTTTTTAGGCTTGCGGAACTGGCGAAACGATGCGCTGTCCAGTATCACGCTGGCAACAGGAGTTCGCGATGAATTTCGAGCCGACCGAAGACCAGCGTGCGTTTCAGGACGCGGCGCGCGCCTTCGCCGAGACAAGTCTCAAGCCCAAAGCTGCCGAATGGGACGAGACCGGGCATTTCCCGGTCGACGTTCTGCGCGAGGCGGCGGCGCTCGGCTTTGCCGCCGTCTATATCAAGGGCGATGTCGGGGGCTCTGAGCTGAGCCGGCTGGATGCTGCGATCATCTTCGAGGAGCTGTCGTGGGGCTGCACCTCGACGGCGGCTTATCTCACCATCCATAACATGGCGTCGTGGCTGATCGACCGCTTCGGCTCGGACGAGCTGCGCCGGCGTTATCTACCCAAGCTGACGACCATGGAGCACATCGCCTCCTATGCGCTAACAGAGCCGGGTTCGGGCTCAGACGCCGCCGCGATGCGGACGCGCGCCGTGCGCGACGGCGACCATTATGTCCTGAACGGCTCCAAGTCGTTCATCTCTGGCGCCGGGGTTTCCGACATCTATGCCTGCATGGTGCGGACCAGCGATGACGGCGCGAAGGGCATTTCGTGTTTCGTCATCGAGAACGGTACGCCCGGTCTAACCTTCGGTAAGCCGGAGCGGAAGATGGGCTGGAACAGCCAGCCGACCGGCACTGTGACTTTCGAGGACTGCCGTATCCCCGCCGCCAATCTGGTCGGCAAGGAAGGTGACGGCTTTCGCTATGCGATGATGGGACTCGATGGCGGGCGGCTGAATATCGGCGCCTGCTCGCTGGGCACGGCGCGTGCCGCCCTGGAGACCGCGCAGCAATATGTCACCGAGCGCAAGGCCTTCGGCAAACCAATCGGAGAATTCCAGGCGCTGCAGTTCAAGCTCGCCGACATGGCGACCAATCTGGAGGCCTCGCGGCTAATGATCCGCAATGCGGCTTCAAAGCTCGACACGCGCGACCCGAGGGCGACCATGCTCTGCGCCATGGCCAAGCGCTTCGCGACCGATGCCTGCTTCACCATCGCCAACGATGCGCTGCAGCTTCATGGCGGCTATGGCTACCTCAAGGATTTCCCGCTGGAGCGCCATGTGCGCGATCTGCGGGTGCACCAGATCCTTGAAGGCACCAACGAAATCATGCGGGTGATCGTCTCCCGCGAAATGTCCCGGCAATAGGAGCGGTCCATGATCTATCACTCGGTCGTCGGCATTATCGTTTGGCTGGCCGCTACGCTGCTGTTTCGCTTCTACGGCGAGTTCTTCTTCACGACGGATGAAATTCTCTACGCGATCCTCTTCGTGGTTGCCGGTCCGGTGTGCTGGGGCTTCATGGTTCTCTATCTGGGTGTGCTGAACGTCCTGCCTGAGAACCGGGCGCTCGCGGCGGTCAGCTTCACTCTGCCGGGGATGGCGCTGGATGCTCTGGTGACCGCCAATTTTGCGCTCGTCTTCCCAAAGCTCGACGTCTCGCTGGATGCCAAGTTCGGTGCCCTAATGCTGTTCGCCTATGCCGCCATGCTGTTCGGCGGCTTCAGCTCCGACCGCCGCGTACGGAAGCACCTGACGGTTCGGCTGGAGAATATCGCCGCACCATGAGCGAAGACGAAGTTCTGTTCGAGCGCCGGGGTCACGCCGGGCTCATCACGCTGAACCGTCCCAAGGCGCTGAATGCGCTGACGCTGGATCAGGTGCGGGCGATAACGCCGCAGCTCAAGGCATGGGCCGTGGATGACCGCATTGAGACGGTGGTAATCCGCAGCGCGGGCGAGCGCGCCTTCTCGGCGGGTGGCGATGTGCGCGCGCTCTATGAGAGCGGGCGCGAGCGTACCGCCTATGCAAGCGACTTCTGGGCGGAGGAATATCGCCTCGACACCCTCATCAAGGAATTTCCCAAGCCCTTCGTGGCGCTGATCCAGGGCCTCGTGATGGGCGGCGGCGTCGGCGTTTCGTTTAATGGCTCGCACCGTGTGGTGTGCGAGACCACGACCTTTGCGATGCCTGAGACCGGGATAGGCCTCTTCCCCGATGTCGGCGGCACCTTTTTCCTGCCGCGGCTTGCCGGGCGCATGGGCCTTTATCTCGCCTTGACCGGTGCGCGGCTGAAGGCACCGGAGCTCAGGCATCTGGGGCTCGCCACGCATCTCGCGCGCTTCGAGGAATTCGACGCCGTGCTGGAGGCGCTGTCGCGCGAGCCGGCGCAGCACGCCCTTCGTCCGTGGGCGGAGGGTGTGTCGGACCCGATAGAGACGCTGCAGCAGCAGGTCGACTACCATTTCGGCGGCGGCTCGGTGGAGCAGATCCTTGCAAGCCTTGAATCTGACTCTGCGGAATGGGCGCAAGGCATCGCCAAGATCATCCGCAGCAAGTCGCCGACCAGCCTGAAGATCGCCTATCGCCAGATGGAACTCGGTCTCGCGAAATCCTTCCGCGACTGCATGGCCATCGAATTCCGCCTGACCGAGCGTATCCAGCTTGGCAGCGATTTCTACGAAGGTGTGCGCGCAACGATCATCGATAAAGACGGCGCGCCGAAATGGAGCCCGGCGACTCTAGAAGAGGTTAAGCCGTGGATGATCGACGATTACTTTGCGCCGCTGCCGCGCGAGTGGAGTGCTGAAGGCTGAGGCCTGCACTCGCTTCAAATTTTCTGCACTTCAGCGCGCATTAATGCGAATTAAGACAAGCCTGTCGTAACGAAAGCGCTTGGCGCTCACAATCGCCCGCGGAAATCCGCGCCTTCGTTTGCTCAATGAAAATCAAGATTAACCCGCATTCACTGCGTTCTTTGACCGTGGCTTAAGCGAGCCCTCGTATGGTCATCGTCAATGGTGGTGGATAACGCGGGAAAGATCGCGATGAATGTAGCTCTTAAAAATCGTCTCCCTCATGCGCCGGAACTTCCGGCCGCGACAGACGCAACCGACCTGCTGAAGCCTCTCTATCTAGAGACGCTGAACCGCATCGAGCGGCTGCATCGGCAGCTCCTCGACGTCATCAAGGATGAACTTGAGCGCGTGCGCATCCGCGACGTGAACTCGGTTCAGGCCCTGTTGCTGTTCAATATCGGCGACGCTGAAATGACCGCCGGCGAGCTGCGCTCGCGTGGCCATTATCTCGGCTCGAACGTCTCGTATAATCTGAAGAAGCTGGTCGATATGGGTTATATCAACCACGCTCGCTCGGAAGTGGACCGCCGCTCGGTGCGCGTGCGCCTGACGGAAAAGGGCCGCATTGTTCACCGCCTCTGCGCCTCGCTGTTCGACCGTCACACGCTGTCGGTCGACAAGGTCGGCGGCGTCGATGCCGATACTTTCGTGGCGCTGAACGATTCGCTGCGCCGCCTTGAGCGCTACTGGGCCGACCAGATCCGTTTCCGCCTCTAAGCCTTAGGGCCGCTTCGGTGGCCATGGGATGAACGCGCTGGTCCGCCTCGCATACTCTGCGTAGGCGGGCTTTCGCTTTTTAAGGCCCCGCTCGAGCAGCGTGACGCCGGAGACTCGCAGCAGCAGGAATGTGATCGTCGCCGGGCCGATGACGGTCCACCAAGGCGCGCCGACGCCGAGCGCCATCCCGAAGAGCCCCCACCAAAGCACCGTCTCTCCGAAATAGTTCGGGTGGCGCGACCACGACCAGAGGCCGATATCGCAGACCTCCTGATGGCTGGTGCGCCGCGCCTTGAAGCGGGTGAGCTGCCAGTCGCCGATGGTCTCGATCGCTAGTCCTGCAGCGAAGACGGCGAGACCCGCAGAGAAAAGCCAGAGAACCGGTGCGCCAGCCACCGCCACGCCGATAGAGACGGGCAGGGCGACGACCCATTGTAGCGCGCCCTGCAAGAGGAACACCCATTTGAGACTCTCCCACGCGAAATCGCCTTTCCAGGTGCGGCGCATTGCCTGATAGCGCGCGTCTTCCTCGCCCTCGCCGAGCTTGCGGATACCGATATGGAGGCCACGCCGGGCGCCCCAGGCGGCGACCGCGCCGAACAGAACCCATGCCGCCGGCGTCATCGGGCCGAGGAGCAGGGTCGCGGCGCAGACCACGATAAATCCGGGTCCCCAATAGACGTCGACAATGCTGGCGTCCTTGATCCGCAGGCTGACCAGCCAAATCAGAACGAAGGGGATGATTGCCGCCGCAAGCGCGACGGCCAGGATCAGCTTAAGATCGGGCATATTGAGTCCAAGAGGCCATGATGCAACTCCATCCCTATCTTCAGCACGACGGCATCATCGCATTTGCCCATCGTGGCGGCGCTCTTGAGGCGCCCGAGAACACCATGAAGGCGTTCGGCTACGCCGTCGACCTTGGTTATCGCTATGTCGAGACCGACGCCTACGCCACCCGCGACGGCGTGCTGCTCGCTTTTCACGACGATCGCCTCGACCGCGTCACGGACCGCAAGGGCCAGATCGCCGAACTTGACTATGCCGACATACGCGACGCGCGCATCGGCGGATCGGAGCCGATCCCGCTGCTGGAGGAACTGCTGACCGCCTGGCCAGACCTCCGCATCAATATCGATCCCAAGCATGATGGCGCGGTCAGCCCGCTGATTGATTTGCTGCGGCGGCTAAAAGTGCTGGACCGCGTCTGTATCGGTTCGTTCTCGGATGCGAGGATCGCGCGCTTTCGAATGGCATTTGGCGCCGCGGTCTGCACCTCAATGGGGCCGAGGGAAGTCACGCGCTTCTGGCTTTCCAAAAGACGGATCGTCCTTGGCCGGTTCGGCGCGAACTGCATTCAAATCCCGGTGAAGCAGGGGCCGTTCAAGCTGGTCGACGCCAGGGCCGTACGCGCCGCCCGCCGGCACGGCTTGAAGCTGCATGTCTGGACCATCGACGACGAAGCCGAGATGAGGCGGCTGATCGCGCTCGGCGTCGATGGGATTATGCCGGATCGACCTGCGCTATTGAGAAGCGTTATCAACAGTTATGCGGGACTTTGATCTGCGGTGTCTTGACCATGATCCACTGAACGCTCAAATGCATCCAAGAAAGTATGGCCTTGCCAGCCGCCGGGGCTTTGATGGATTACGACAAGCACTTCGACGACGCGATCGACAGCCTAAAGGCTGAAGGACGCTATCGCGTTTTCATCGACATTGAGCGTCAGCGCGGCGCCTATCCACGTGCTATCCACCACGCAAGCGAAACGCAGGGTAAGCGCGCCGTCACGGTGTGGTGCTCGAACGACTATCTCGGCATGGGTCAGAGCCCGGTCGTAACCGAAGCCATGCATGCCGCTATCGAGCATGTCGGCGCAGGCTCTGGCGGCACCCGCAACATTTCCGGCACCACGCACTACCATGTCGAGCTTGAGCGCGAGCTCGCCGACTTGCACGGCAAGGAAGCCGCCCTACTGTTCACCAGCGGCTATGTCTCGAACGACGCCACGCTGTCGACGCTGGCCTCCGTTCTGCCCGGCGTCATTGTCTATTCCGATGAACTGAACCACGCTTCGATGATCGAGGGCATCAAACGCGGCCGCGCCGTGAAGCGCGTCTTCCGTCACAACGATCTTGAGCATCTGGAAGAGCTGATCCTTCAGGACGATCCGGACGCACCAAAGCTGATCGCCTTTGAATCCGTCTATTCGATGGATGGCGACATCGCGCCACTCGCCGGGCTCTGCGACATCGCCGAGAAATACGGCGCGCTCACCTATCTCGACGAAGTCCACGCTGTTGGAATGTATGGCGCGCATGGGGCAGGTGTCGCCGAGCGCGAAGGCCTGATGCACCGCCTCGACATCATCGAAGGCACGCTCGCCAAGGCCTATGGCGTAATGGGCGGCTACATCGCGGCCAGCGCGCGCATCGTCGATTGCGTGCGTTCGTTTGCGCCTGGCTTCATCTTCTCGACGTCGCTCTCGCCGGTGCTTGTCGCCGGCGCGCTGGCGAGCGTGCGACATCTGAAAGAAAGTACCGTCGAACGCGAGTTGCTGCACAGCAAGGCCGCCAAGCTGAAGCAGATGCTGCGCGACGCCAATCTGCCGGTCATGGAAAGCTCGGTCTCGCACATGGTGCCGGTGCTGGTCGGTGACCCGGTGCAGTGCAAGGCTGTCGCCGACGAGCTGCTGTTCGAATACGGCATCTACGTTCAGCCAATCAACTACCCGACCGTGCCGCGCGGCATGGAGCGTCTTCGTTTCACGCCGTCGCCAATCCATAGCGATGAGAAGCTGGCGGAACTGGTGAAGGCGCTTGACGCCTGCTGGCGCCGCCTGAAGATCCGGCGTGCCGCCTGACGGTCGCACCCGTGTGCCCGGCGCGCGCGAGATTTACGTCGAGTTCCTGAGACAGGGAAACGCCGTCCGCGTGACGGCTATCGACGCGGCGTCTGGCACAGAAGCGACGGTGACCGGCCCTCTGAACGCGCATCAAGCGGATCTGCAAAAGCTCGCTATCGCCAAGCTCTTGCGCCAGATGGGCATCGAACCCAAGGCCACCGAATTATCCGAAGAAAACAAAACCCCGCCCGGTCAAGGGCGGGGTATCGTTGTGTAACTCGCCATTCCTTCATGGTCGCCCTAGAGACGGCCATCCACGGTCAAGCACCGCTGCTGTATAGCCGGATTAAGCTCGGCCATGAGGACAAATCGTCAGGCTGCTTTCTTCTTGCGGCCGCGGCCCGAGTTCGGAGTCAGGCGACCGAGGCCGATGCGCTTGGCCATTTCGGAGCGGGCCTGTGCGTAGTTCGGGGCGACCATCGGATAGTCCGACGGCAGACCCCACTTAGCGCGGTAATTGTCGGGCGACATGTCGTAATGGGTGCGCAGGTAGCGCTTCAGCATTTTCAGCTTCGCGCCGTCTTCCAAGCAGATGATGAACTCGTCCGTCACCGACTTCTTGATCGGAATCGCGGGCTTAAGCGCGCTCGGCGGGATGACATCGCTGGAGGGCTGCGACAGGCCGGAGAGAGCGTCAAAGACAGACTTGATAAGGCCCGGCAGGTCGGTCTGGAGGATCTGGTTGCGGCCGACATAGGCGGCAACGATGCCGGTCGCATATTCTAGCAATTCCGATTTCTCGCTGCTGGCAGTCGAAACCGTACCGAGTTCGTCCTTCATCATATCGAATCTGTCCTTTAAAAAAATGATAGTTATCACTTACGCCTCAAGGTGAATTAAGGCAATAGAGTAGTATCGCCAAACCAGAACTCATTCTTATGAGAGATCAATTGAACGCGCATTTCAACGCGTCTTGGAGCCACCAGATATGGTGCATCGCTGCCGCGCGTGGGCTATAAGCGCGCGCCAGAATCTCCCAGAACCACCCAAAACCACGTCGGGGAAGCCCATGTCCGCCACCGCCAAAAGCCACCCGGCGCCGCAGTCGCCCTTTTTTGCCCGCGATCTTGCATCGAGCGACCCCGACCTGTTCGGCGCCATCGCAAAGGAATTGGGCCGCCAGCAAGACCAGATCGAGCTGATTGCCTCCGAGAACATAGTCTCGCGCGCCGTGCTCGAGGCGCAGGGCTCGGTCCTCACCAACAAATACGCCGAGGGGTATCCCGGCCGCCGCTACTACGGTGGATGCGAATTCGTCGACATCGCCGAGACGCTGGCGATCGAGCGCGCCTGCAAACTGTTCAACGCCAAATTCGCCAATGTGCAGCCGCATTCGGGCGCGCAGGCCAATCAGGCCGTGTTCCTGGCGCTGATGCAGCCGGGCGACACCTATATGGGGCTCAATCTCGCGGCGGGCGGACATCTGACGCATGGCTCACCGGCCAACATGTCGGGCAAGTGGTTCAAGCCGGTGCCGTATGGCGTGAAGCCCGACGATCACCGCATCGACTATGACGAGGTCCAGCGCCTCGCCGAAGAATGCAAACCCAAGCTCATCATTGCTGGCGGCTCTGCCTATCCTCGCGCCATCGACTTCGCCCGCTTCCGCCAGATCGCGGATGCAGTCGGCGCAAAGTTCATGGTCGATATGGCGCACTTCGCCGGCCTCGTTGCGGGCGGCGCACACGCCAATCCGCTCGACCACGCCCATGTCGTCACCACCACCACGCACAAGACCCTTCGCGGCCCGCGAGGCGGCATGATCCTCACCAACGACGAGGATCTGGCAAAGAAGATCAACTCTGCCGTCTTTCCGGGTTTGCAGGGCGGCCCGCTGATGCATGTGATCGCCGCCAAGGCTGTAGCCTTCGGCGAAGCGCTACAGCCGGAATTCAAGCTCTACGCGAAAGCCGTTGTAGAGAACGCCAAAGCGCTCGCTGCAGCGCTGAAGGCCGGCGGCCTCGATCTCGTCTCGGGCGGCACCGACACGCATGTCCTGCTTGTCGATCTGCGCCCCAAGAAAGTGACCGGCAAGGTTGCCGAGCACGCGCTGGAGCGCGCCCACATCACCGCCAACAAGAACGGCATCCCGTTCGACCCGGAAAAGCCGGCGCTTACGTCGGGCATCCGTCTCGGCTCGCCTGCCGGTACGACTCGCGGCTTCGGGGTCGCTGAGTTCAAGCAGATCGGCGAGATGATTGTCGAGGTGCTCGACGGCCTCAACGCCAACAGCCCGGACGGCAACACGCTGGTCGAGGAGCGGGTGAAAGCCCGCGCTCTCGATCTCTGCGCGCGCTTCCCGATTTACTAAGGGAAACGAATGCGCTGTCCTTTCTGCGGAAGCGACGAAACCCAGGTCAAGGACTCGCGTCCCACCGAGGACAACTCGGCCATCCGCCGCCGCCGTTCCTGTTCCGCCTGCAATGCGCGCTTCACGACGTTCGAGCGCGTGCAGCTGCGCGAGCTGAGCGTTCTAAAGAAGCAGGGCCGCCGCGAAGTCTTCGATCGCGACAAGCTCTACCGCTCGATCGAAAAGGCCGTACGAAAGCGTCCCGTCGAATCCGAGCGCGTCGAGCGTCTGGTCAGCGGCATCGTGCGGCGCCTCGAAAGCATGGGCGAGACCGACATTGAGTCAAAGCAGATCGGTGCGCTGGTGATGGAGGGGCTGAAGACGCTCGACCCCGTGGCGTATGTGCGCTTTGCGTCCGTCTATCGCAATTTCCGCGAAGTGAACGACTTCGAGAAATTCGTCGATCAGCAATACGGACGCGGCGGCGATGACGGCACACGCGACAAGTGATGCGAGCCACATGGCGTCGGCGCTGGGCCTCGCCCGGCGCGGTCTTGGGCTGACCTGGCCGAACCCATCTGTCGGCTGCATCATCGCAGATAACGAGGGCCGCATTGCCGGCCGTGGCCGCACCGCCAATGGCGGACGGCCCCATGCCGAAACCGAAGCGGTGAAGCAGGCAGGCAGCCGCTCCAAAGGCGGCACCGCCTACGTGACGCTGGAGCCCTGCGCTCATACCGGCCATACCGGCCCATGCGCCGATGCTCTTCTGGCGGCGGGGATTACCCGCGCCGTCATTGCCATCGAAGACCCCGATCCGCGCACGGCAGGGCAAGGAATCGCCAAGCTGAGTGCCGCCGGTGTTCAGATAACGATGGGTGTCGGTCGCGCCGAGGCGGTCGAGGTGGGGCAGGGCTTCCTCACGCGCATCATCAAGAAACGCCCGCTGTTTGAGTTGAAGACCGCAATGACACTCGACGGTCGCATCGCGGCGCATAACGGCGCCAGTAAGTGGATCACCGGCGAGGCTGCACGCGCGCGGGGGCACCTGATGCGGGCGCAAGCGGATGCCGTTCTCTGCGGCATCGGCACGGCTATCGCTGACGATCCCCAGCTCGACGTCCGCCTGCCGGGCCTCAGCGCACGCAAGCCGGTCCGTATCGTCGCCGACGCACGAATTCGCTTGCCGCTGACTTCCAACCTCGCCCGCAGCGCCCGCAGCCAGCCGCTCTGGCTAATGGCAAGGCCCGATGCAGACAAGGGGCGGGCAAGTGCCTATCGGGATCTCGGGGCCGAAATTATCACCGTCCCCGTACTCGCCACCGGCGAACTCGATCTGGCCGCAGCTGCGCTGGAATTGGGCGCGCGAGGCCTCACTCGCGTTTTGGTCGAAGGCGGCGGCCGGATCGCGGGCGCGCTAATGCGGGCCGGCCTAATCGACCGCATTTACGCTTTCCGTGCCGGGCTCGTCATGGGCGGTGATGGGTTGCCGGCGGTTGCCGGGATGGGCGTGACTGGACCGGACATTGCGCCGCGCTTCGCGCTTGCCCATATCGCCCGCGTCGGCGCAGATGTTCTGGAAAGCTGGGCCGCGCTGGACTAAAGGCACCCCATGTTCACTGGCATCATCACCGACAAGGGCCGCGTGCGGTCGATCACCAAGCCCGGCGATACGCTGATCGAGATCGCGACGGCCTATGATGTCGCGCGGATCGACATCGGTGCCTCCATCGCCTGCTCCGGCCCTTGCCTCACGGTGGTGCGGCGCGGTGTGACCGACGGCGAAGGCTGGTTCCAGACCGAGGCCTCTGCAGAAACCCTGTCAAAGACCACAATAGGTGAATGGACGCCCGGCAGTCCGATTAACCTGGAGCGTGCGCTGCGGGTCGGCGACGAACTCGGCGGGCACATCGTTTCCGGCCATGTCGATGGCGTGGGCACTGTCATTTCGATGGCTCAGGAAGGCGGCTCGTGGCGCTTCCAGTTCGATGCCCCCGGCGACATCATGCGCTATATCGCACCCAAGGGATCGATCTGCATCGACGGCGTTTCGCTGACCGTCAACGAGGTCGAGGGCACGACATTTGGGGTCAACATCATCCCGCATACCTTCGCCCACACGACCTTCGGCAGCATGACGCAGGGGCAGCGCATTAATCTGGAGATCGACGCGCTGGCGCGCTACGTCGAGCGCATCAGAACCGCGAATTGAGGCGCGTGCGCCGATGAACGAATACACCGACTACATCTCTTCCATCGAAGATGTCATCGAAGATGCGCGCAACGGGCGCATGTTCATTCTCGTCGATGCCGAAGACCGCGAGAACGAGGGCGACCTCGTGATCCCGGCGCAGATGGCGACACCGGCCGCCGTGAACTTCATGGCCCGCTTCGGACGCGGCCTCATCTGCCTGACGATCAACACCGATCGGGCCGAGCAATTGCGCCTGCCGCCGATGGCGGTGAATAATCGCACGGTGCATGGCACCGCCTTCACCGTTTCCATCGAAGCGAAAGAAGGCATCTCGACCGGCATCTCGGCGCATGATCGCGCCCACACGATTTCGGTCGCCATCGATTCAACCAAAGGCGCCGATGATCTCGTCTCGCCCGGCCATGTCTTTCCGTTGATTGCGCGCCCCGGCGGCGTGCTGGTCCGGACCGGGCATACCGAGGCCTCGGTCGATATCTCGCGCCTCGCCGGTCTCTACCCCGCCGGCGTCATCTGCGAGATCATGAACGACGACGGCACGATGGCCCGCCTGCCGGACCTCGTGAAGTTCGCCCAGCTTCACGGCCTCAAGGTTGGCACCATCGCCGATCTCATCGCCTATCGCCGCAAATACGATCACCTGATCGAGCGCCGTATCGAGCAGGAATTCTCCAGCGAGTATGGCGGTGAATTCAAGCTGATCGTCTACGTGAACAAAGTCGAATATGCCGAGCATGTCGCGCTGGTAAAGGGTGACCTGTCGGCCCCTGGCCCGGTGCTTGTGCGGATGCACGCGATCAACGCGATGGACGATCTGCTCGGCGCGAAATCCGGCCGCAACGATCTGCTGCGCCAGTCGATGCGCGAGATTTCGGAAGAGGGCAGGGGCGTCATCGTCCTCATCCGTGATACCAAGGAAACCTCGATCTCCGATGCGCTGACCCGCAACCCCGAGGAGCGGATGTCCACCATGCTCAAGGAATACGGCGTCGGCGCGCAGATCCTCGTCGATCTCGGCGTCACCGACATGACGATCCTGACGCGCTCGCCGCTGAAGAAGCTGATCGGCCTCGACGGTTACGGCCTCAATCTGGTCGGCGAGCGCACAATCCCCACCGAAGGACCCGCCTGATGGCCGCGCGCCCGCATCTTCTCGTCGTAGAAGCGCGCTTCTATGAAGATCTGTCTGACGCCATGTATGAAGGCGCCAAGCTGACGCTGGCCGCCGGCGGCGCAACGCATGAGCGCGTGACCGTGCCGGGCGCGCTGGAAATTCCCTTCGCGATCCGCATGGCTGTGGAAGCCAGCGACGAGGGCACCATCGCCAAGCCGTTCGACGGCTATGTCGCGCTCGGCTGCGTCATTCGCGGCGAGACCACGCATTACGAGATCGTCTCTGAGCAGTCGGCGCGCGGCATCATGGATCTGACGCTGCAGGGCGTCGCCATCGGCAACGGTATCCTGACCGTTGAAGACGAAGATCAGGCCTGGGAGCGCGCCAGCGCCGAGAAGCTGGACAAGGGCGGCGGAGCGGCCGCTGCGGCGCTGGCGATGATCGCATGGCGCAAGAAACTCGGCGTCGACACATGAGCAGGAAACCGCACGCCGAGCGCAGCCGCGCCCGTCTCGCCGCAGCCCAGGCCCTCTACCAGATGGAGATGGCGGGCGAGGATGCGGGCGACGTCGTCAGCGAATTTCGCAGTCACCGCCTGGGTTTCGAGCGCGATGGCGGCGAGGCCGAAACGCTGGGTGATGCCGACGAAGCCCTGTTTGCCGATATCGTCGAAGGCGTGGTCGCCCGCCAGGTCGAAATCGACAAGGCCATCGCAGGCTCCCTGACGCCCGGCTGGACACTGGAGCGCATCGACGCGACGTTGCGCGCACTGCTCCGCGCCGCCACGTTCGAAATCATCGCCCGCGACGATGTCCCCGCCCGGGTCATCCTCGATGAGTATGTCCGTGTCGCCGATGCCTTCTTCGGCGACTCCGAGGTCGGCTTCGCCAACGGCGTGCTTAACGGCCTCGCCCGCAAGACGAGGCCGACCGAGTTCGGCATTCCGGCCGCATAGGTCCCAGGTGGTGGGCGAGTTCGACATCATCACCCGCTATTTCGCGCCGCTCGCCAAGGGCGCGCCGCTCGCCTTCGGCCTGAAAGACGACGCGGCGATGATCGTGCCGCCCAAGGGCCACGCCCTCGTCGTCACTGCCGACACCATCGTTGAAGGCGTCCACTTCCTCCACGACGACCCACCGGATCTGATCGCCCGCAAGCTGCTGCGCGTGAACCTGTCGGACCTCGCCGCCAAGGGTGCTGAGCCCCGCGCCTATCTCCTGAACTGCGCCTTCCCTGGAGACATCGACGAGCGCTGGATCGCCGCCTTCGCAAAAGGACTGAAAGCCGACCAGAAGCAGTTCGGCATCGACCTGCTGGGCGGCGACACAGTCTCGACACCCGGTCCAGCCACCTTCAGCGTCACGATGTTCGGCGAAGTGCCGGGCAAATCGATGCTCCGCCGCGCAGGCGCCAAGCCGGGCGATCTTCTCTGCGTTACTGGCACCATCGGCGATGGCGGTCTCGGACTCTCCGAACTGTTGACGCCGCACGCGGGCCTGACCCCGGCGCAGCGCAGGTTCCTCATCGCCCGTTACCGCCTGCCGCAGCCCCGCACCCACCTCGGTCCGGCTCTCAGGGGCATCGCCACTGCCGCCCTCGATGTCTCAGACGGGCTGATCCAGGATTTCGACCATTTGGCTGAGCAATCCGGCGTGCGCGCCGTCATTGACCTGCTGGCCGTGCCGTTGTCGCCGGCAGCCAAGGCGCTGCAGCGCACCGACAACGATCTGCGGACTCGCGCGGTAGGGGCAGGCGACGACTACGAGATCGCATTCACAATCCCGCTCAAGCGCTTAGATGCATTGAAGAAAATGGCACGCGCCGCGCGAACGCCCGTGACCATCGTTGGGCACATGGAAAAAGGTGCCGGCGTCGCGGTCCGCATGCCGGATGGCGAAATCGTCGAGCCCGAAACCGGCGGTTACGACCACTTCGCGCGCTAACCCCGGCTTAAGTCCCGCCCGGCTAAGGTCGCATCATGCGCCTTGCCCTGCTCGCTCTTGCTGCCGCTCTCGCCTTTGCCCCGGTTCGTGCTGCAGGCGGCGGCAACGCCGAAAGCGAGGGCGCGACCGAAGGTGCTAGCACCACGGTCGAACTCCCCATGCTGGTCGCGCCTGTCACCGTGAACGAGCGCCTCTACCACTACGCCTATATGCGCGTCATGCTGGAGGCGAAGGACCCGGCAACGCGCGATATCGCGCGCGACAAGGTGCCCTACATCATCGACGCCATGCTCCGTGAAGTACACCGCGAGTCGATCGCGTTGAACGGCGACCCCGAACAGATCGACGGGGACGGTCTGATGAAACGCCTGCTGGCTGCCGCGAACACGGCGGTCGGCGCGGGATCGTTCACCTCGATGAAGTTCCGCGACACAATCCAGACCGACGACCCCGTGCTTAACGCAGCGGCAGCTGCCGCCGCGCCGCCGCCGGAACCCGAGCCGGCCAAGCCGCAGACGGCCTCCGCGCACTGACAGCTTCGCATTGCCTTGCGGCCGCTCGGGTGGCATAAGCCGCCCGCTTCGCAGCGGGGGGACCGGTCATGTCTGATCGGGGGGAGACTTTGCCGCTGTTGCTCGGATGGAAGCGGCACTAACGGCGCATAAGCGCCCGCCACCGGCCAAGTCCGACCTTCGAAATCATCGAGAGGGTCATTCGTGGATACAGTAACAGTCATTTACGCCATTATTGGATGCGGCATCGCCGCACTCATCTATGGTGCCTGGGCGACGAGTTCTATTCTTCGCCAGAGCGCGGGCAATGCCCGTATGCAGGAAATCGCGGCGGCCATTCAGGAAGGCGCCAATGCCTACCTGAACCGTCAGTACCAGACGATCGCCGTCGTCGGCGTCGTCGTTGCCATCATCGTCGGCGTGCTCCTTGGGCCGCTCGTTGCCGTCGGCTTTATCGTCGGCGCGGTGCTCTCGGGCGTTGCCGGTTACATCGGCATGCTCGTCTCCGTGCGCGCGAACGTCCGCACTGCCGAGGCCTCGCGCCTCGGTCTGGCACAAGGCCTCGCCACCGCCTTCAAGGCGGGCGCGATCACCGGCATGTTGGTCGCCGGACTCGCCCTGCTCGGCGTCACCGTCTACTTCTACATTCTCACCACCCTGATGGGGAACGCCTGGGATTCGCGCCTCGTGGTCGAAGCCCTTCTGGCGCTCACCTTCGGCGCGTCGCTAATTTCGATCTTCGCGCGTCTCGGCGGTGGCATCTTCACCAAAGGTGCGGATGTCGGTGGCGACATGGTCGGCAAGGTCGAAGCGGGAATTCCCGAAGATGACCCCCGCCACCCGGCAACCATCGCCGACAACGTGGGTGACAATGTCGGCGACTGCGCCGGCATGGCGGCCGATCTTTTCGAAACCTACGTCGTCAGCGCTGTCGCCACGATGGTGCTCGCGACCATCCTGTTCAACGGCTCGCCGCTGCTTGAGCCGATGATGCTGCTCCCGATTGCCATTGGCGGTGTCTGCATCATCACCTCGATCATCGGCACGTTCTTCGTCCGCCTTGGTGCGTCGAAGAACATCATGGGAGCCCTCTATAAGGGCCTCATCGCCACGGGCGTGCTTTCGGTCGGCGCGCTTGCCGCCGTCATCGCCTATTTGCCGGGTCTCGGCTTCGACACCGTCATCAACTACAACGGCGCTCCGCATCCGTTCACGGGCATGACGCTCTTCATCTGCGGCGTCATCGGCCTCGTCGTGACGGCGCTGATCGTCATCGTGACGGAATACTACACCGGCACGGGCAAGCGCCCGGTCGTCTCGATCGCCCAGGCCTCGGTCACCGGCCACGGCACCAACGTCATCCAGGGCCTCGCGGTCTCGATGGAATCGACGGCGCTGCCTGCCCTGATCATCGTGGGCGGCATCATCTCGTGCTTCATGATGGCAGGCCTCTTCGGCATCGCCATCGCGGTCGCCACGATGCTGGCGCTGGCGGGCATGATCGTTGCGCTCGACGCCTTCGGCCCGGTCACCGACAATGCCGGCGGCATTGCCGAAATGGCTGGCCTCGACAAGGAGGTCCGTCACACGACGGACGCCCTCGACGCGGTCGGCAACACCACCAAGGCCGTCACCAAGGGCTACGCGATCGGTTCTGCCGGTCTCGGCGCGCTTGTGCTGTTCGCCGCCTACACGTCGGACATCCAGCACTTCATCGACACAGCAGCTGAGGGCTCGTTCTTCGCTGGCATTCAGAACCTGACCTTCTCGCTGTCGAGCCCATGGGTCGTCGTCGGCCTGCTGATCGGCGGTCTGCTGCCTTACCTGTTCGCAGGCATGGGCATGACCGCAGTTGGCCGTGCCGCTCAGGCCGTGGTCGAGGAAGTCCGCCGTCAGTTCCGCGAAGACAAGGGCATCATGGCCGGCACGTCGAAGCCCAACTATGCCCGGGCCGTCGACTTGCTGACCAAAGCCGCGATCAAGGAAATGATCGTGCCCTCGCTGCTGCCGGTTCTGTCGCCCATCGTCCTGTTCTTCGCGGTCTACTGGATCTCGGCGGACAAGGCCTCGGCGCTTGAAGCGGTCGGCGCGATGCTGCTCGGCGTCATCGTCACGGGCCTCTTCGTCGCCATCTCGATGACCTCGGGCGGCGGTGCATGGGACAACGCCAAGAAGTCGTTCGAAGACGGCTTCGTGGACAAGGACGGCGTGAAGCACATGAAGGGTTCGGAAGCTCACAAGGCTTCCGTCACCGGTGACACCGTCGGCGACCCCTATAAGGACACCGCCGGCCCCGCCGTGAACCCGATGATCAAGATCACGAACATCGTCGCTCTGCTGATGCTGGCCGTGCTCGCGCACTAAGCCAAGGCTTTAGCCGGAATAGGGAAGGGCGCGGAGCAATCCGCGCCCTTTCTCTTTATGCAGGCCACAATCCCGCCACAGCGCGTTGACATGTGACCCGCACGCCCATGACGCGGCGCAGAGCACGCTCGAAAGGAGTTGTGCCGCAGTGGAGTTTCTCATGTTCCGGGTTTCGCTTTCTGCCGCCGTCATTCTTTCGACGCCGGTGGCCTTGGTTGCCGACGCCGCGCAGCACGGTAAGATCGGCTTCTACGATGTCACGCTCGCCCAGTGCTTTGTGCGGGACTACGACGCCGCACACATGACGGCGCACCCTAAACAGAAGGTCTCGGGCATCGCCTTCGCGACCGTTCCGGGCGAGCTCATCACCACCGCCGCAGGCGAGGTGATGTTCGCGTACACGCTCAGCGCAACGATGGCGGGCATCGATCCGGTCATGGCCAATCCCGGCGTCTGCTACCCCGGGATGACAGCCGATCAGCTTGAATGTGCGGGCGAGGGCGATGGCGGCCTCTTCACGCTGACGCGGCAGGCCGATGGGACGCTGCGGCTCGACAACCCGGACGCGATCACCGTCATCAATGACTCGGCAGCCGACATCGATCCGGAGGGCGAATACGTCCACATTGCAGCCGTTGACGACCAGGCCGTTTTCCGCCTCAGCCCCGCAACGACCGGGCTTTGCGTGCCGCAACTGCCGAATCCGGGTTGATTGACTGAAGCTCAAACAGCATCTAATTAGAAAATGATCTAATTAGATGGTGCTGGAATGTCCGCCTCCGAAGCCACAAACGCTAAGCTTTTGGCCTTCTTTAAGGCACTGGCGAACGAAAGCCGCCTGCGCCTTCTCGGTTTCCTCGCCCAGCACGAGCACAGCGTGCAGGAGCTGGCGGAGGCCATCGGGGTCAGCGAGCCGACCGCCTCGCATCACCTCGCCATCCTGCGCGATCTGGGGCTGGTGAATCGCCGCACCGAGGGCAACACCCATTGGTACAGCTTCGTCGCCACCGCCCTGCCGGCGTTGGCGGCGCAAATCCTCAGTGTCGAAGGTGTGGCGAAGCTGGCCGGCCCGTCTGGCCCGCGCGGCTCAGCCGAGGCGATTGTCGAGAACTTCCTCGGCGCCGACGGCAAACTGACCCACATCCCCGCCCAGCGGAAGAAGCGCTACGCGGTGCTGTCCTGGCTGGTGCGCAAGTTCGATGAGAACCGCCGCTACACCGAGAAAGAAATCAACGTAGGCCTCCAGCGCTATCACTGGGACTCGGCGACGCTGCGCCGTGAGTTCATCGGCTACGGCATGATGGCGCGCGAAAAGGGCGTCTATTGGCGCCTCTCCGACTTCGACTGGCTCTCGCCCGACGGCAAGGAGCCGGTCAACTACTGATCCGCATTTCGCCTAGCGGCGGTTACGCGGATCGTCGCCTTCGTTGTTGATGCCGCCGAGTGGACCTGAGCGGCCGATATTGCCGAAGATCTGCTGCAGGAAGCTCAGCTCACGGCCGCGGGCCGGCGTTTGGCTGCGGGAGAATGAAACCTCGACGCCGTCTTCCAAGCCATAGGCCTGCACAGACTGAACGACATCCCCGGGACCGAAGGCGATAGCCACAACCTTTCGATCCGTCTCCTGCGGTTCAAAGAACAACTCGTCTTCCTGGAGGGTCGAGATGTAGTACCAAGTGCTGTCGCTGAACGTGCCCATCGTGGAGGGCGAGCCGAGCGCCGCCTGAAGCGACTGCTTGGTGTCGACACCGACGCGGATCGCCTCGAGCATGCCGGGCGTTTCCGTGTAACCACGGCGGTTTTCCGTAGCCGTGCAACCTGCCGCGCCGGCGCCGATACCGGCCAGAACTGCGCAGAGCGCCAGCTTACGCCCTGAAACGAACTTCATCCGACTTTGACTCGCTGTTGACGGCAACCGTGCAGTTGACCTACCCCCGGCGCTCTATGAATTCAAGGCGAGGCTCTGACCTCGGGTTCCCACGTGCGCGGTATTCTCTCCCGGCTGTTCGGCTCCAACCCCCAGCGCCGCCAGGCCGAAATCCTGCTGGACGCCATCACCGCCGAAGCGCGGCGCCCCGCGTTTTATGCCGATTTGGGAGTTCCTGACACGCTGGACGGGCGGTTCGATATGATGGTGCTGGTCGCCACGCTGGTCTTCCGCACGCTTCAAAAGACCGGTGGCGAGGCGCTCGCCCAACGCACCGCCGACCATATGTTCATGGCCTTCGACGATGCCGTCCGCTCGCTCGGCGTCGGCGACAGCGGCGTACCGCGGCGGGTCAAGACGATGGGGAAAGCCTATCTCGGCCGCGCCGTCGCTTATGACGCCGCGCTCAAAGCTGCCGACCGCCCGGCCCTTGCCGAGGCGGTCCTGCGCAATATCTATCGCGGGATCGCGCCTGACGGGGCGGCCCTCGACCGGTTCACAGCCTGGGTAGAAATATCCGCTCAGACCTTGGCCCTCCGCACACGCACACAGCTTGAGTCCGGCGATTTCGGCCTGACGGCACCCTGAAAGGATCGACGATGTCGGAAGACGGCCACGACTTTCACCGCTGGGTCGATCCGGCCGGCCGCGCCGCGCCACACGGCGTCCACACTGTCACCACCAGCGAGGCCGACCGCGCGGCGATCGCCCAATGGCTGAACGTGCCCTCCGTCCTGGCCCTCAGCGCCGAGTTGGCGATCGAGCGGGTCGGGGCAGGGGAGGCCTCCGCCTCCGGCACCATCAAGGCCGAGGTCGAGCTCATCTGCGGGGTCTCGCTCGATCCCTTCATCCAGGCCTTCACCATTCCCGTCACAGCGATTTTTCGCCGGACGCCGACACACCCACAACCTAAGCCCGATTCGATCTCCAGCGCACCCGAAGTCGATATCGACGCCGAGGAGCCGCGCGAGTGGACCCAGGCGGGAATCGACGTCGGCGCGCTCGTGGTCGAGGAGATCTCGCTGGCTCTGCCAGATTTCCCCCGGAAACCGGGGGCTGCGCTGCCTGCCGGGCTC